>ERZ827498.204-NODE-204-length-88165-cov-24.827012_pt1 | contig 88165 bp, 78 predicted proteins | sample MGYA00519865_ERZ827498 | MGnify/ENA primary metagenome ERZ827498 (study PRJEB31778, sample SAMEA3449328) | human gut metagenome | biome: human gut; feature: human-associated habitat; material: faeces | place: United Kingdom | collected 2010/2012 ...
GGGCGGCACATTAAGTGCCGCCCGATAGGTCAAAAAGACTCTTACTTCATGCTGTTTTCGTAAGACTCGATCATCTTTTTAACCATCTGACCGCCGATAGAACCGGCCTGCTTGGAGGTAAGGTCACCGTTGTAACCCTGCTTTAAGTTAACGCCAACCTCGTTGGCAGCCTCCATCTTAAAACGGTTGAGGGCTTCTTTAGCCTCAGGTACTACGCTTTTGTTAGCCATGATGTTTTTCTCTCCTGTTTTTTCTTTTCGCGTTTGCAGTAATATTGTATGCTGTCGTATAAAAAATATTATAGGTAAATTATGAGTTGAAATTTTAATAAAAAATGTAAATGCAAAAAACAGCTGCGGCACAATATGTCGCAGCTGTTAGATTTTTTACTTATTCAATTTTAGAAAGCTCTTTTATTTAACCCTATATACTTAACCCTTGAACGGTTTGTTTTAATATTAACTGAATTTGTGCTAATGCCCTTTGGCATATCAATAACAATCAAATATCGCGAAATTTATGTATCTGAGCTAACCGAGCCGTTTAATAAATAGTACATTGGTATCACCCGTATTGATTTATTTGTGCTGTGATTTCCTCACAATCATTTTAATCACCTTTTCGGGTTATCTATTAAAAAATCGTTTAGATTTTATTATCATTTCAATGCCGCCTGCCGCGACTGCCCTTTTATTACTTCACTGGATTCACCACTTTCATTTTATTTTAAAAGTAAGCCGGTGGAGTTTCCTCTCTCATCTTTGTTTTCATCTCCTTTCCTTTTGTCTGGTTTTATTATAAAGCATAATCTATAGTTTGTCAAGTGCTTTTTAATAACTTTTAGTTAAATTAACAGTTTGTTCAAAACTTTACAATGTTTGAAATATATGTTAAAATATAAATATATATGTTGCAAGGAGAAATGCTTATGGGTCCTATGATGCCCCCGCCCCCCGGAATGAGAGGGCCTATGCGTATAGGCGGCGGTCCGCGCGGGTTTTTGACAGATGAAGAAAAACAGAACAAGCCGAAATTGACAAAAGCGCTGCTTAAAAGAATATTCGGCTATTTATCGCCGTATAAGCTGCAGTTTATCGCGGTTTTCGCCGCCCTTGCCGTTTCGGCGGTCTTGGGGCTTTTTCCGTCAATTATAACGGGGAAAATAGTTGACGCGATCGTGGATGACAGCGCCGATGTAAAAACCCTTTTGGGGCTTGTGGTGCTGGCATTTATTGTGCTTTCCGCCGCGCAGATTATAAGCGTGCTTGAGCAGTACATAAACAGTTGGATTTCACAAAAGATAATTTACGATATGCGGAATCAGATGTACGATCATCTTTTGCATATGCCGCACGGCTTTTTCACAAATGAAAAGCAGGGCGATATAATAACCCGCATGAACAGCGATATTAACGGCGTAAGCTCGGTTATATCGGGTATGCTGGCTTCGGTTTTCAGCAATGTTTTAACCGTTGCAACCTGTGTATTTTATCTTTTCTATACCGATTGGCGGCTTGCAATAGTGGGGCTTATAGTGCTGCCGCTCTTAATTCTTCCCACAAAGGCGGTGGGCAGAAGGCGCTGGGAGCTTGTAAGCGAGGCGCAGGAAAAGCAGGATGAGCTTAACCAGCAGGTAGACGAAACGCTTTCGGTCAGCGGATCGATGCTTGTAAAGCTGTTTACAAAGGAAAAAACGGAATATGAAAAATTCCGCAAAATAAACGATGAAACCACTAAAATAACAATACGCGAGCAGCGCGCGGGCAGTTGGTTCCGCGTCTTTTTAGGTATGTTTATACAAATAGCGCCGCTGCTCATTTATTTTGTGGGCGGGTTTCTTATAATAAGCCGTACCGATTCATCGCTTACCGTGGGCGATATATCGGTAGTGGTGGCGCTTGTCAACAGGCTTTATCAGCCGGTAAGACAGCTGCTTGATTTAGAGGTGGACTTTGTAAGGTCAATGGCTCTGTTTACCAGAATTTTTGAATATTTCGACCGTAAGTGCGATATTGAAGACCCCGAAAATCCCGTAACTCCCCCGCTTGATGACAGCAAAATAGAGTTTTCCGACGTGCATTTTTCCTATGAAAACGGTCACGAAATTTTAAAGGGAGTAAATTTCACCGTGCGGAGCGGCGCTATGTACGCAATAGTTGGCACCTCGGGTGCGGGTAAATCCACAATTATAGGTATGATACCGCGACTTTACGACGTAAGCCGCGGCAGCGTTAAAATAGCCGGGACGGATGTCCGAGATTTTTCGCTTGCGTACCTACGACAAAATATCGGCATTGTAACGCAGGATACATACCTTTTTAACGGCACTATTCTTGAAAATTTGCTTTACGCAAAGCCCGACGCCACGCGCGAGGAGGTTGAAAACGCCTGCAAGGCGGCTAATATTTACGATTTTATTTTATCGCTGCCCAAAAAATTCGATACGGTGGTAGGCAACCGCGGCTTAAAGCTTTCGGGCGGTGAAAAGCAGCGCGTTTCAATAGCGCGTGTAATTTTAAAGAATCCCAAAATACTTATTTTGGACGAGGCTACTTCTTCGCTCGATTCGGTATCGGAAAGCCTTATACAGTCGGCGCTCTCGGCTGTAATGGCGGGCAGAACAAGCCTTGTTATAGCACACAGGTTATCAACAGTAATAGCAGCGGACAAAATTATGGTAATAGAAAACGGGGTTATTACCGACAGCGGCTCGCACTCGGAGCTGCTCGAAAAAAGCGAAAAATACCGCCTGCTTTACGAAACGCAGTTTAAAAAGGTAATTGAGCTTGAAAAAGAAAAAAGTTCCCATTGACTTAAAGGAATTTTGGGGTTAAAATATATTTGTACTAAGGAGGCTCTGATATGGACGAGATTAAGAACAAAGACGAATACAACCCGGATATTGTCACCCTATCCGATGATAACGGTAAGGAATATACATTTGAGGTACTTGACGCTATTGAAACTGAAACAGGAAGGTACCTTGCAATGCTCCCGATTTACGATGACCCGCAGAAAATGCTTGACGACAGCGGAGAGCTGGTTATAGTAAAGGTGGGCGAGGAAGAGGAAAACGGCGACGAATACTATTACGAAATAGAGGACGATGACGAATACGATATGATTGCCGACGCATTTGTTGAACGTCTTGAGGATTTTTTTGAAATAGACGACAAATAATAATATAGAATAAAAAGTGTCCTGCGCTGTTCGCGGACCGCGTCTTATATAGCCCTACAACCTTTTAAATCGGGGCCTTTGCTCGCGCGGCGGATTGCAGACCTCCCGCGGCTGTGCCGAGTTCGGAAGAAGGGAGCGTGAAGCCGCGCGGCGGGCACCCACCTGCACAAACCGCAGGTTATTTTAAGCGCATTACGGCAGGGCGGGACAGACCTTTTAAATCAAACCGGCATGGGAGCAATTTGTTTTGAATTGCTCCCATGCTTTTTTATTACTTCAATTCAGACGTTCAAAGGTTAAAAAAATACATTGTTGCAAACTTGCGATATTGAAATCAATGCTGTTAATAAATATAATAAAAGCAGCGGCAGGATATATACTGCCGAAAAAACGGACGGGAGAGCGAGGAAAATGAAACCAAAACGGTTAATCGCACTATTTATGATTACTTTTTTGTCGGTAGGTCTTTTTCAAGGAACAGGAACAATCGGAGCTGCCGCATCCCCTGCGTTTACAATTAGCAAAACTTCCTTCATCCGCGGAGAAACCGCTGTTTTCAAATGTGAAAACGCCGATTCTTCAATGAATATTTCAATTATGAACGAAGGATATAAGAACTATGTTTATTCGCCGACCGGCGAGAAGGGCGACCGCCGCGCCACAATCTACTGCACCGCGAATGAGCTTACCTATATAACACAAAATCTTCAGCCGGGAAATTATGTCGCTGTATTGTTCGGTGAGGGGTGGTATAAATATCAGGAAACTGCGTTTTCAGTTACGGCTGACCCCAATGCGCCTGATTTTTCCGTAGATAAAACCCGATATACAAAAGGAGAAAAAATTATTTTCTCTTTTAAAAATGTGCAATCCGACTATTATATTGCTATACTGAATGACGGGTACAAAAACTATACCGCCGACCCGACCGGTGAAAATGGCGATCGATTGGCGACGATATTCTGCAAATCCGCAACCTGTGAATTTTCGACCGATTCGATTAAAGGCGGAAAATATGCCGCGGTACTTTTTAAAAGCGGGTGGGTTGCTATCAAGGAAATTGTGATTGAAATTACCGATCCTAATAAACCGAAAAGCTTTTCTCTTGATAAAGACAGCTACACCGTCGGCGAAACGCTGCATTATACCTTTGCCGGCGCGGTTTCAGGTGATTATGTCGCTGTTTTTCCGACGCCGCGAAAAAATTATAATGTGAGATACGGCTATAAGGTGCTGGGTGCAAGACCAACCTCTTATGATTTTTCCACTGAATCGCTGCCTGCCGGGAATTATGTTGTTACGCTGTTTGATAACTACGGCAGCTGGAAGGTTTTAAAGGATATATATATCACGGTTTCCGCCGCAGCGCCCGAAAAAAAGATTTCGCTTTCGGTAAGTAAAATCGGTTTTGGGCAAAGTATTTCATTTCTATGTGAAAATACCGAGCCTGATGATGAGATATTAATTTGCAGAGCCGATTACAGCGGCTCGCCATCGGCTTCGGCAGCGGCACGGGCATTATGCGAAAGCCCGACCTTTGATTTTTCAAAATCTCCTATTCCTTCGGGCAATTATGTTGCATTGCTTTGCGAAGGGGGAGAGGATGAAAAGATATTGAGCTTGGCGGCATTTGAAATTGCCGACTGTATTAATGACGGAGACACCATAACCGTGTATAACGATGTTACACTGAAACTCTCGGAGGAAGACCATAACGAGCTTGACGGAAAGCTGTTTTTAGGCTGGAGAGATTCTGACGGAAATGCCGTTTCATCAATTGTTGCTTTAAAAAGAGGCAGCGTACTTAACGCCGTTTACGCAGATTTCAGCACCGATAAAGGCCGCGACTTTATAATTGACAGGGTAGAAATTCGGACCGCCAAAGAAATCGGACTGCGCTATGTTATTAAACAAAGCAGTGCATTAACAAAGATGCCCGGCATCAGTGTTATGGAATCGGGGACAATTGTTTTGCCGTCGGTTATACTCGATGACGATTCAAACGGCGGCTACAGTCCGTTGGAGTACGGGCGCACCTATGTTTATAATTCCGTTAAATATACTCCGGCGGTTATCCCTGCAGACCGAATTTACGAAGAAACCGAAGACGAAATTTTTTATACGGCGTGTATTGTCGGGCTTGATTTGGAAAAATACACCCGCCAATATACGGCGCGTGGCTATATTCGCTATCTTGACCTTAACGGGATGCAACGGTTAGCATATACAAAAGAATGTTCGGCAAATCCCTTTGCCGCGGCAAAGCAGACATTGGAATACGGGTCTCTGTCCGATTCATCAAAAGCAAAGCTAAACGACTTGGTTTCCGCGGTCACCGTGTCCGTGAGAAGCGAGTGGAATAAAAAATCCTCTGTTCTCTTTGGAAATGCGGAGAATGAAAATTCCCTGATATACCGCTTGGAAAACGGTATTCAGGTGCGCGAGGTTTCCGTTAATACCGGAAAAGGCGGTGCGCAGCTTGAGGTAATACAGATTACCGACTTCCACTTGAAGGAATCAACCTACCGTGACTCTGTACCGCTGCTAAGAAAGCTGATGAAGCTTTCGGCTTCGGCGGACAAGGTGATTCTGACTGGGGATACGATTCACAGTCTCTCCGATTTTTCTTTAAATATGCTCCGTAAAGAAATTTGGAATTTTAATCCGAATGCATGGGTAACATTGGGAAATCACGATTGGGTGAACAACGAAGGCCTTTCTCAAAGCCTCAGTCTCGAAAAACTGCAAAAAGCATGGGATCATGACATATACTACTCATCGGAGGTTTTGGGAAATAAGCTGATGCTGATTCAAATGGATAACAGCGAGCACACCTTCCGCCCGTGTCAGAAGGAGCCTCTGCAGAGGGATTTGAAGCAGGCCAGGGAAAACGGTTACACGGTTTTGTTGTTTGTGCATGTTCCGCTTTGTACCCGCAATCCGGACGAAAAAGAGGTTATATCCTTGCGGGGCAATACAGCAGGAATGGATTTTTGCACCAACAAATTTTTGGATTTCGTAGGCTCTCCGAATATGCCCGAGGGAGCGACAAAGGATGTATATACGCTGATTACCGATAATGCGGATATCATCCGAGGAGTTTTTAACGGACATACCCACAATGATTATTATACGGAAATCTGCGGCAGAGATCCCGACGGCAGCCCCGTTATTATACCGCAGTATACGCTTTCTGCTTCCTCGGCGGACGGAGGTATGGTTTTGAAAATTACTGTTGACTGAGGGCTTATTATGCATGGCACACGGTATGATTAAATTGTCGGATAAACGGCGGCTCTCATCGCCCTGACTGTGTATTGCCTGTGGAACATAAAAACCCGATAAATCAATCCGTAGGAACGATTTATCGGGTTTAATAATGTATTTTTTGCAATTATGCGTTATCCGTCAATGCTTATGGAAAGCTCCTTGAGCTGTGCGTTGTCTACCTCTGCCGGTGCGCCCGACATAAGCTCGCTTGAATTTGAGACCTTAGGGAAGGCGATAACATCACGCAGGTTATCGCAGCCGCAAAGCAGCATTGTAAGGCGATCAAGCCCTATGCCCATACCTCCGTGCGGCGGCGCGCCGAAACGGAACGCGTCGGTTAAGAAGCCGAACTTCGCGTATGCCTCCTCATCGGAAAGACCCAACGCCTCAAACATATGCTTTTGCAGCTCGGGGTCGGTTATTCGTATAGAGCCGCTCGACAGCTCAATGCCGTTAAGCACCAAATCGTATGCGTCGGCAAAAACCTTTTCGGGGGCGGAATCAAGGTACTGTATGCACTCGTCAAGCGGTTTTGTAAACGGGTGGTGCATAGCGTCCCAGTTACCGGTTTCCTCGTTGTACTCAAAGAACGGGAACTCGGTTATCCAAAGCAGGTTATACTTATCGGGGATAATTTCAAGCCGCTTTGCAACGGTAAGGCGCAAAGCGCCGAGAACTGAAAGCACGGTTTTCTTGCGGTCGGCTACTATCAGCACGACGTCGCCCTTTTCGGCGCCCGTGCGCTCGTATATAGCTTTCATTTCGTCTGCAGTCATAAACTTTGCAAAGGAGCAGTTGGGTTCATCCTCCACCCAGCGGATAAAGGCAAGACCCTTTGCGCCTATGCCCTTGGCTTCTTCGGTAAGCTTATCAATTTCCTTGCGCGTGTAAACGCCCGCGGCGTTTTTAGCGGTTACGGCTCTTACCGTGCCGCCGTTTTTAACCGTGTCGGCAAATACGCCGAAGCCGCAGTTTTCAACTATATCGGAAATATCCTTAATTTTCATATCAAAGCGGGTGTCGGGCTTATCAGACCCGTAGCTTTCCATAGCCTCGGTATATGTAAGCCTCGGCAGCGGGGTTTCAATATCCACGCCGAGAATTTCTTTAAACAGACGTTTCATATAGCCCTCGGCAACCGCGAAAACGTCCTCTTTTTCCACAAATGACATTTCAAGGTCTATCTGTGTAAATTCGGGCTGGCGGTCGGCGCGCAGGTCTTCATCGCGGTAGCAGCGGGCAAGCTGAATGTAGCGGTCAAAGCCCGAAAGCATAAGCAACTGCTTGTAAAGCTGCGGCGACTGTGGCAGGGCAAAAAAGCTGCCCTTATGAACGCGGGACGGCACAAGATAATCGCGCGCGCCCTCGGGAGTGGATTTAATAAGGGTGGGGGTTTCAATTTCAATAAACCCGTTTTCGTCAAAATAATCGCGCGTTACCTTGGCTATCTTGTGGCGCAGCATAATGTTGCGCTGAAGCGGCGCGCGGCGCAGGTCAAGGTAGCGGTATTTAAGCCTCAAATCCTCTTTAACGCCGGTCTCGGGCAAAATTTCAAAGGGCGGAGTTTCGCTCGCGCCCAAAATTTTAAGCTCGGTTACTTCAATTTCAATATCCCCCGTGGGAATTTCGGTATTAACCGAGGAGCGCATACGCACCTTGCCCTTTGCCATAACCACAAACTCGCTGCGCAGCGCGGTCGCCTTTTCAAAAACCGCCTTGTCCGTTGTATCGTCAAACGCAAGCTGCACTATTCCGCTGCGGTCGCGAAGATCGACAAATATAAGCCCGCCGAGGTCGCGCTGCCGCTGCACCCAGCCTGCAACCACTACCTCTGTGTCTATTTTCTCCTTTGTGAGCGTGCCGCAATAGTCGGTGCGTTTCATACCGTTCATTCTGTCAAGTTTCAACCTTAAACACCTCTTAGGCAACCGAAGGATTGCCTGAAAAATTTATTGCTTTAAAATACTGTCCGCAAGATCATCAAGCGCGGAGGAATGTATAGCGGAAAGCAGCTCGTCCGCAAGGCTTTCAAGCCTTACCTCGGTTTCGCTGCCGCTTGCCATATTTTTAAGGCGGGCTTTACCTGCTTCAAGTTCGTTATCGCCCAAAACCATGGTAAATTCCGCGCCGAGCTTATCGGCGTATTTCATCTGCGCTTTAAGCCCTCTGCCGCAAATATCGGTTTGCGCAGAGAACCCGTCCTGCCGCAGCCGCGCGCAGAGTTCGGCGGCTTTAAGCGCTGCGTTATCCCCCATAGCGGCAATATAAATATCGCAGGGGGTGGGTTTCGGCAGCTCGGTCTTCTGCGCTTCAAGCAGCAGCATTATGCGCTCAATGCCCATAGCAAACCCGAGCGACGGAACGGAGGGACCTCCCATTTGGGCAATAAGCCCGTCGTATCTGCCGCCGCCGCAAACCGTTGCCTGTGCGCCTATATCGCCGGAAACGAACTCAAACACCGTGCGGGTATAGTAATCAAGCCCACGCACTATATGCGGGTTAACGGTAAACTCAACGCCCTCGGCAGTAAGATATTTTTGCACCGCCTCAAAATGCGCGCGGCAGTCATCGCATAAATAATCGGTCACAACCGGTGCGTTTGCCGCAATTTTTTTGCATACGGGCGATTTGCAGTCAAGTATTCTCATGGGGTTGCGATCCAACCTGTCGCGGCAGGTATCGCACAATTCGTCAATATGCTGCCTGAAATAATCTTTAAGTGCCGCAACATAATCCTTGCGGCACTCAGGGCAGCCTATTGAGTTTATTTCAAGCGAAATTTTTTCAATTCCCACGGCGGTAAGCACCTGCTTGGCTAAAGCTATAACCTCTGCATCAGCCGAAGGGGAAGCGGCGCCTATGCACTCAACGCCGAACTGGTGGAATTCGCGCAGTCTGCCTGCCTGCGGCTTTTCGTAGCGGTAGCAGCCGCCCACATACGCCGCCTTAACCGGCAGTGCGCCGTTTACAAGCCCTTTTTCAATGGCGCTTCTTATAACTCCGGCGGTAAATTCGGGGCGCATGGTTACAGAGCGCCCGCCCTTATCGTCAAAGGTATACATTTCCTTCTGCACGACATCGGTGGTATCCCCGACGCTGCGGCGGAAGACCTCGGTGTGCTCAAAAACCGGTATTCTTATCTCGTTAAAGCCGTAAAGGCGGGCGGTTTCAAGCATTTTACCCTCAACGAACTGCCATTTATAGCTGTCTGACGGTAAAACATCGCCCGTGCCCTTAACGGCGCGGTTAATTTCTGCCATAAGTATTTGCTCCGGAAATTATTTATTATTCTTTACGATCTCGCGCCAGTCAAGGTCGCCGCGCTCAAGTCCGTGAATAAGCATTTCGGCGGTGGCAATATTGGTGGCGACCGGAATATTGTGCACATCGCAAAGCCTTAAAAGAGCACGCTCGTCAGGCTCGTTGGGCTTCGGATTCAGCGGGTCGCGGAACATAAGTAAAAGGTCAATCTCATCACAGCCGATGCGTGAGGCTATCTGCTGTGCACCGCCCTGCGAGCCGCCCAAAAATTTAACTATGTTAAGTCCGGTAGCCTCGGAAACGGTTTTACCGGTAGCTCCGGTGGCAACCAGATTATATCTGCTCAAAATTCCGCAGTATGCAATGCAGAACTGAACCATAAGTTCTTTTTTTGCGTCGTGTGCTATAAGTGCAATTGTCATTTTTTTATACCCCTTTTTTATATTTTTTTAGGCTGCGGCAGCAGAACGCTTTCACCGCAGAGCCTTACGGCTATTCTTTTAAATGCCCGCATAGGTCTGCCGTTCGGCTTTATGCGATGCGTGACCGAGAGAAACGCCAGCTCCTCGCTTGACGGTACAACGCCTAAGAGTCTTAAGCCCGCACTGTCGATAATATCATCGATATTGCGGAAGATCCCGCGCTTTACAAGGCGGTATTTAAAATTGTTGATAACAAGCCTTGATGAGCAGGAAAGCCCGGAAAGCTTCTCGCTTACCGCTGCCGCGTCCCGTACCGAGACAGGATCGGGCACTGCCACCGTCAGGAAAAGCGCTCCCTTAGGCAAACAGGTGTAAAGCGAAAAATCCATACCGGCGGGGAAATCGAATATAATAATATCATATTCCTTTTCCGCTTCGCGCACAAAACCCGAAAAGGCGAATGCGTCAATTTTTCCAACTTCTGAGGGGGCAGGAACAAGAAACAAATTATTGCTTTCTCCCACCTTGTAGACCGCATCCGCCATATCCTTGCCCATAAGTATATCGGAAAGGTCAAATACCGCAGAGCTATCCACACCGAGCATAATGTCGAGACAGCGGAGCCCTTCGTCCATATCAACAAGCAGGGTTTTTTTTGAAAGCCCCGAAAAGGCAAATGCAAGACCTGCCGAAACGGTGGATTTACCTACGCCGCCCTTACCTGAGGTGACGGCAAAAATCTGACTCATTAAAAAACCTCGCTTTCATTTTATCACAATCGGATATTTTTGTCAATCAGTTAAGCACTGTAAAAGGAACTGTATTTTTATCAGCTGAGCCGCTGCCGTAGAAGTAGGCATCCAGTATATCCTTAACTATTCCGCCGGCGGCAAATCCCGAAGCGCCGTTCTCCAAAACCACCGATATGGCGATCTCGGGATTTTCGAAGGGTGCAAAGGCTACGAACAGGCTGTGATCCGCCTTGCCGTTCACCTGTGCCGTACCGGTTTTACCGCCCACCTTTATGTGGTAGTTGCCGAGTGCGGCGCGGCCTGTACCGTCCTCTGTAACAGAAAGCATACCCTCCTTAACGGCATTAAGCGTGGTATCGGATATTTTTATCTTATTCATGACCTCCGGTGCGCTTTCATCAAAGGTTTCCGACATATCGTAGGATACTATCTTGCTTATAAGGCTTGCGCGGTAGTGCGTACCGCCGTTTGAAAGGGTCGCGACATAATTGCAGAGCTGCAGCGGTGTAAAAGCGTTTAACTGACCGATTGCAAACTGCAGGGTATCGCCGCCGCCGTTTGAATCGGCTTTTTTCAGGATTCCCTTGCTGTCATCCACCTCAACGCCTGTGGCAACGCCGAGACCGAACTGCTTGAAATAATCGGTGAGACGGGTTGCACCTATTCGTTTACCCATTTCAAAAAAGAAATAGTTACAGCTTTTCGCAAGAGCGTTTTTAAGAGCTATAGGTCCGTGATAGTGCATGCAGTTAGGTTTATAATCGTCAAAGTATTTATAAGTTCTTACGCAATTCACCGTTTCTCCCACATGGTAAAGCCCGTTTTCCATTGCCGCCACGGCAACCGCCGGCTTTATGGTTGAGCCTATAGGATAAACGCCCTGAAACGCGCGATCGGTAAGTGGCTTTACGGGATCCTTGGTAAGCGCCTCGTAATTTTTGCCTAGAATTGCAGAATCGTAGGTCGGGTAATTCGCGGCGCAGATTATTTTGCCGGATTCAATGTGTATCGCAACCGCCGCTCCCGCAACCGCCGTGCCGCCCTTGCTTTGCAGCTCCTTAACGGTGTTCGCAATAGAATCCTGCACACGGCGCTGCATTTTTTTATCGAGAGTCAGCATTACGGTTTTCCCCGCAACCGGCTCCTTTGTTACTTCGCTTGAAATAATATTTCCGTTTTGGTCGATTCGGTAGGTAATCTCACCATCCGTTCCCCGGAGATAGTCCTCTCCCCATTTCTCAATTCCGCTTTTACCGACCTTGTCGTCATAGGAGTAGCCCTTTTTCTTGTATTCCTCCCAGTCCTCTGCGAATATGGGCCCTACCGTGCCTATAAGGTTGACGGCAAGGGAGGTGTCGGGATATTCGCGGAAGGGCACCACCTCGACCGATACGCCCGAAAGCATAAAGCCTGCTTCGGAGACCTTGCGCATCAGCTCTGTGGGAATATCCTCCGCAAAGGTATATGGATAGGAGATCGAAAAGTCGGCTATGTCCATTCCGTAGCGCACGCCGGCTATTTTGCGCTGCTCATCCGGTGTGTAATCTTCAAGCTTATATTTTTCTATTGCGGCGTCAAGGCAATTTTTTGCCGTGGCGTAGTGCGCCAGCTTTAGCTTTGAAATAAGCTTGTCCGTGCTCTCGCCCGCTTTAAAGCCGTAGGGGGCGGTCATATTAAGCGGCATTTCGTCCTTCCACTTAACGCCCTGTTTTTCAAAAAGCTTTATAAGTGTTAAAATTACATTGTTTAAGCTGTCATTCTTAACATAGGCACGGTTGAAAACCACATTGTAGCCGTCGCGGTTTACGGCTATCTGCCTGCCGTAGCAATCGAGAATCTCGCCGCGGCGCGCCTTTAAAACCGCCGTTCTTACAGAGGCGGCTCCGTCGTTTTTATCGGTATACTCAGCCGCGTGGATGATCTGTACCGAATACATTCTCGCGGCGTAAAGCAGCAGCACGAAAATCATAAATACCGAAAGCACGGTAAGTCTTGTTTGATTTTTTTTCTGAAACGGCACTAAAAGCTGCCTCCTTTCTTAGGCTTCGGTCAGCCTAACTTCTTATATAAAAAATAAAAAGGAAAAATAAATATATTGGTATAAACAACGCTCGGGAATGCATAATGCAAAAGGTAGGTAAGATTATCCTGCGCGCCTACGGTAAACGCATAGAAAATAAGCCAGCGCAGAATAAAATAAATAAGGGTCAGCAAAAACGACAGCAGCGCCGCAGAGCGGAGATTGCGGTTGAAAAGGCGGGAGGAAAACGCCGAAATCAATGCCGCGGAAAGCATTAAAAGCACTGCGTTAAAGCAAAGCGTGCCGCTTGCGGCGGAATCCATGCAGATGCCCAAAACAAGCCCCGTTGCGGCAGACACCGCGGGGGTCGAAAACATTGAAAACGCGCATAAAAGCGGCAAAAGAATTATGGGAGTGGCGGTTTTTATGCTTATGCTTATTACATCGGAGTAATGCAGCAAAAAGAGGAGTGAGAACAGAAAAAAGCTTATAACAGCCGTTTTAACGCTCCGCTTTTCGTTCATAACCATTCCTCCTTTTTTTAATGAAGCTTATTACTGTATAATTCCGCATTCATAATTCCGCATTCTGAATTACTTCCCGATTTCCCCTTGTCCGCTGAACTCGGTTATGACCATAACGTTTTTAAGGTTATCGATATCGGCAAAGGGCTTTATGTCGGCATAAATCGATGTATTGTATTTATCGCTGCCTATCGACTGAATAGTGCCTATCAGAAGACCTGCGGGAAAGACGCCCTCACCTGAGGTTACCGCATAATCGCCCACGGCGATATTGCAGGAGCGCGAAAGGTTGAAGAACTTGGTCTCGCCCTTTTTGGCAAGCTCAATTGTACCTGATACAACACCGGAATCGTTTGTGCGGTTGTCAAGTGCACCGGCGGTTAATTCCGCGCTTAAAATGGTTACTACCTTTGAGGATGTAAGACCTACCTCGCCTATGTAGCCGACCAATCCCTCCTCTGTTATAACCGGGTCGTGTGCAGAAATGCCGTTTACAGAGCCCTTGTTTATAACAAAGCCCTTATAAGGGTCTTCGCGGTCGCGCGAAATAAGGGTTGCGGGGGTGAACTTAAAGTCTTTGTGATCGTCCTTTATTTCAAGGTAGTTTTTGTAAAACTCGTTCTGCTCTACCGCCTGCTCATATTCCGCAAGCTTTTTTTTAAGCTCGGCTGCCTCGCTTTTTAGCTCGGCGTTTTCAAGCGCCAGCTGCTCGCCGTTTGAGTAGGCGTTAATGAAATCGGAAACGGCGCCGGTCACCTTTTCCGCCGCCGAGCGGAAGGGTGCGGTAAGAGTGCCCATAATATCCGCCTGCGGCGACATTCTGCTGCCGAAAAAGGCGAATATCACCGAGACGGCTATAAGCGCCGCCGCAACGGCAACAATTATTTTAAACCCACGGCTGCGAAAGAAAAATCGCATTTTTCGCCCTCCAAAATTATTTTATCTGAAACGTTTACCGCGGCGGAAAACGTAGTTATCAAAGCCGCTGTCGGCCTCAAGCCGCTTTGCTGTGCCCAAAACCACGCAGTCAAGCGGGTTTGCCGCAACCGATACCGGCATACCCGTTTCCTCGGCTATAAGCTCGGCAAAGCCGCGCAGCAGCGCGCCGCCGCCCGTAAGGGTTATGCCGCGGTCTATAATATCGGCGGCAAGCTCCGGCGGTGTTTTTTCAAGGGTCAGCCGCACGGTGTCGATTATCTGCGAGATCGGGTCCGCCATGGCGTTTCGCACCTCTTCCGACGTTATAATAACGTTTTTCGGAAGCCCGTCCACCTGATTGCGCCCTTTAATTTCAACCGATGTTTCATTATCGTAGGGCTTTGCGGAGCCTATGTCTATTTTTATCTGCTCGGCGGTGCGCTCGCCTATAAGCAAATTGTGCTTTTTTCTCACATAGGCAATTATTGCCTCGTCAAGGTCGTCCCCCGCAATACGCACCGATTGCGCCGTCACGATATCTCCGAGGGAAATAACCGCAACCTCGCTTGTGCCTCCGCCTACATCCACTACCATACTGCCGGCTGCGTCCCACACGGGAAGTCCTGCGCCTACCGCCGCCGCCATAGGCTCCTCTACCAAATCAACATCGGTAGCGCCCGCCTGCTTTGCCGCGTCGTAAACCGCGCGGCTTTCAACCTCGGTAACGCCTGCCGGAATACACACAACCATTCTGACTCTTGAGAAGACTGAGCCTTTGAGCGCCTGGCGAATAAATCTTTTAAGCATTGCGGCGGTAACGTCGAAATCGGCTATAACCCCGTCCTTCAAGGGGCGCACGGCGACTATTGACCCAGGCGTTCTGCCTATCATTTCCTTAGCCTCGGTGCCCACGGCGCGCACTGCGTCGTTTCTTATATCGTAAGCCACAACAGACGGCTCACGCATTATAATTCCCTTGCCCTTTACGCAAACAAGGGTATTGGCGGTGCCTAAGTCTACCCCGATATCTCTGGTGAACATATCAAAACTCCCTTAAAACTTTTTATTATTGCGGAACTATAAGCTCTATTGCGTTGTGCAGATTGGTGATATTGACTTCCTCGCTGCCTGCGGCGTACTCGCCGTCAAGCGTCCAGGACATTCCCGCGCCGCCCGTTACCGTAATGTTTTTTGCGGTGAAGAACTCTATACCCTCGCGGTTTAAGTCCTTCTTCAAAATGCCGTCTATTATCGGCTGCAGCTTTAAAATGTTATCCGGGTTGCGTATAAGCAGCACTTCAAACTCGCCGTCGTTAAGCTTTACGGCTGACTGATCGAACTTTACTATGCCGCCCACCGACATTGAGTTGGAAACCGCGCCGAAAAGAAAATCACCCTCGGTTTCATAGGCGTCGGTCTTAAATTTCAGGTGAATGGGCTTTATGTTGCCGAGGCTTTTTATTCCCTCAAAGAAGTATGCCGCCTGACCCAGCACGTTTTTAACATCCTGCGGGGCGGAATACGAAGCGTCGGTAAACGCGCCGAAGGACGCGGTGTAGGAGAAATACTTATCCCCGAATTTGCCTATGTCAAGGCGTATTTTTTTGCCGGTGGTAATATCCTCCGCCGCTCTTTTAATGCTGCGGGAAATTTGCAGCCCCGAGGACCACTCGTTAAGCGTGCCAGAGGGAATATAACCGAGGGTGCAGGCAATACCCGACCGCATAATTCCCGTTATGACCTCGTTTAAGGTGCCGTCGCCGCCGCAGACCACTATTTTTTCATACTCGTTTTCTTTTACGCCGGCTGCAAATTCGGTGGCGTCGCCCCGCGCCTTTGTGGGGTAAACGGTGACTAGCGAGCCGTCAGCCGAGAGTATGTTCACAACGTTTAAAAGCTCGGTTTTCATTTTAGCCTTGCCCGAGCAGGGGTTGACTATAAGAAGTGTTTTTTCCATAAATAAACAAAGCTCCTTTTATCTGTAATTTATCGGCATGGTGGCGGCGGCGTTCAGTTCTGCTCCCGCGGTGTTGCCGTCCTTAAATTCGTAATATGCCTGCACGCCCACCATTGCCGCATTATCGCCGCAATATTTAAGCTCGGGATAATAAAGTGTAAGCCCCTTTTTTTCGCACTCCGCTTTAAGCCTTGCGCGCAGCTCGCTGTTTGCCGAAACGCCGCCCGCAACCGCTATTGTTTTAAAGCCTGTTTTTTCGGCTGCGGCAAGCGTTGCCGATATCAGCATATCGCACACCCGCTGCCTTACCGTAGCGCAAAGCACGGGAACATCTATTTCACCGCCCTTTTGCGAGGTGTTGTTTACAAGGTTCATAACTGCGGTTTTAAGCCCCGAAAAGCTGAAATCAAACTCGCCCGTGGAAACGTGCGGGTGGGGCAGGGGATATTTCTCGGTGTCCGCCTCGGTGGCGGTTTTATCGAGATTAACGCCGCCGGGGTACGAAAGTCCCAAGCAGCGCGCCGCTTTATCCATGCACTCACCCGCCGCGTCATCCTGCGTTTCGCCTATTATTTTGAACTTTGTATAATCGGTAACCTCCGCTAAAACCGTGTTCCCTCCCGATACCAAAAGGCAGAGAAACGGGGGCTTAAGTTCGGAATGAGAAATATAATTCGCCGCTATGTGCGAGCGCAAATGGTGCACGGGTATCAGCGGTTTATTAAGCGCCATTGCAAGCCCTTTGGCAAAATTAACGCCCACAAGCAGCGCCCCTATAAGCCCCGGGGCAAAGGTGACCGCCACCGCGTCAATATCATTATACCCGATATTCGCCGCTTTCAGCGCCTCGTCTGCCACGGCGGATATGGCCTCGGTATGCCGCCTGGAGGCGATTTCCGGCACAACGCCGCCGTAAATCTTATGCTCGGCTATTTGCGTAGCTACTATATTTGAAAGAACTTCCCGCCCCTCGGTGACCGCCGCGGCGGTTTCATCGCAGGAGCTTTCAATAGCTAATATCTTCATAAAAGAATTAAAACCTCTTCGTCATAATAAGCGCGTCCTCGCGCGGGTCGCGGTAAAAGTTTTTCCGCCGCCCCTCTTCTTTAAAGCCCGCTTTTTTATAAAGGGCTATTGCATTGCCATTTGATACCCGCACCTCAAGGCTTACAAAGGCAAGCTTTTTTTCCCGCGCCAGCTCAAACACCCGCTTTATAAGCGCAGTGGCGATGCCCTTTTTGCGGTATTGCGGAAAAACCGCCACGTTGGTAATATACCCCTCGTCAAGCACCGGCTTTATGCCTATGTAGCCGAGCAGGTGCTCTGCATTTTCGGCAACGAAAAATTCCGTGCCGTGCTCTGCCGCCTCGCGTATGCTATCATTACTCCAAGGCTCTGAAAAGCAGTCCTTTTCAAGCTTTGCCACAGCCGCCGTGTGGCGCTGCTCCATAGGTAATATTTTAAAATCGGCAAAAAAGCCGTCGGCTGTCAGTTTATCTATCGCCGCGAATATTTCATCACGGCACTTTCTGTAAATTTCAATATTCCCGCCGTATGGGTCGGAAATGCCGCCGCCCAGTAAAAACAGCTTGCTGTCCTTCACGCCCGCGCTTAAAAGCGCCGCCTTATGTGAGGGGGAAAGGCATATAATTTTATCTGCCGACATTATATCCTCCGCGGTTATCTGCCTCGATATATGCCCGCTTATATCTATGCCCTTTTCCGCGCAGGCAATGCGTGAATTAGCGCTTACTCCCGCGCCGCTCGCCGCAAGACCGCGGCTCTCCACCGTAACGCCGGGCAGCTGCTTTGAGCGAAGATACCCTTCAGCCATAGGGCTGCGGCAGGTGTTGCCGGTGCAAACGAATAAAACCTTCATTTAAGCCTTCGCCTCTAACCAAGTTTTTCCGAAATGCGCCTCGGCGGTAAGCCTTACCGCTAAATCGGCGGCGTTTTCCATTTCTCTTTCAAGCAGCGCGCACACGCCCTCGGCATCTTTTTCGTCACACTCGACTATCAATTCGTCGTGTACCTGCAAAATAAGCCTTGCCGTGGGAAATTCGTCTTTAAGACTGCGCGACACCTTTATCATAGCTATTTTTATAATATCCGCCGCCGTGCCCTGTATCGGCGCGTTTCTCGCAACCCGCTCTCCGAAGGCGCGCATATTTCCGTTTGAGTTTGAAAGCTCGGGTATATAGCGCCGCCTGCCGTAAAGTGTGGTGACAAAGCCGTTTTTCTTTGCGTCATCAATCGCCTTTTCCATATACGCCGCAACGCCGGGATACGCCGCTAAATAGCTCTTAATATATCTGTCCGCCTCAGCCCTTGTAACGCCTATATCCTTTGAAAGCGAAAACGCACCTATTCCGTACACAATGCCGAAATTAACAGCCTTTGCGCGGCTGCGAAGCTCCGGTGTTATCATATCCTGCGGAAGTCCGAACACCTGCGAGGCGGTAACGGTGTGAATATCCGTCCCGCTTCCGAAAGCGCTTATCATGTTGGCATCTCCCGACATACTTGCAAGCACTCTCAGCTCAATTTGCGAATAATCCGCGTCACAGAGGACTCTGCCTGCGGGCGCGTTGAAATACTCGCGCAGCCGCCTGCCCTCCGCCGTTCTTACGGGAATATTTTGTAGGTTGGGCTCAAGCGAGCTTATTCTGCCCGTGCGCGCCTCTGTCTGGTTAAAGGTGGAGTGTATTCTGCCGTCCTCTGCTATGCAGTCCTGCAAGCCGTCGGCATAGGTGGATTTAAGCTTTGCAAGCTGGCGGTAATTAAGCAGCAACGATACCGCAGGGTGCTCGTTTTTAAGCCCCTCCAGCACCTCTGCACCCGTGCTGTAGCCGCTTTTGGTCTTCTTTTTTGCGGGCAGTCCCAGCTTTTCAAAAAGCGCCACGCCCAGCTGCTTGGGGGAATTTAAGTTAAACTCATACCCCACAAGCGAATATATTTCGCTTTCAAGCGCTTTTATGCGGGTATCAAGCTCACTTGATAAGGCTTTAAGCCCGTTCACGTCCGCCGAAAAGCCGCAAAGCTCCATTTCGCCGAGCACCCTTGCCAGCGGCAGCTCAATTTCATCAAAAAGCTTTTTTTGCCCCGTTTTTTCAAGCTCGTTTTCCAGCGTATCGCAGGCAAGCGAGAAAAGGCAGGCGTTTTTAATAAATTCGTCCGTTTCGCCCTCAATTTCAGGCTCATAGGGCGCGTATTCGGCAATTATTCTGTCGGTCGCATAGGAGGATGCGGAAGGATTGCAAAGATACGCCGCCAGCATTGTATCAAAGCGCACGCCTGCAATATCGGAGTATTTCTTGCTTAAATTTTTAAAATCGTGCACCCGCTTTTTTATGCCGCCGTCTTTAAGCAACTTTTCAAGCTCGCCGTCGGATATAACCGTGACCGTATCGCCCGATACCGCCGCGATTTTTTCGTCCGCAATATATATATCCGCCTTATTCTTAATTTCGGCGTTTTTTATAAATTTAAAGCTCTTTTTATCCGACATATCAAGGCATAGCTGCATACCGGAATTATCGGGCTTCAGCCCCATTTTTTCCATAAGCTTGAAAAATTCAAGTCGGGTCATAAGGCGCGCTAATTCCGCGTCGTTCCGCGGTTTTATTTTGTATTGCGAAATATCGGTATTTATAGGAGCCTCGCGGCATATGGTGCCGAGCTCGCGGCTTAAATACGCGCTTTCGCGCCCCGCCTCCAGCTTTTTGCGCACGCTTTCCTTAATATCAAGCGTTTCAAGGCTTTCGTAAATATTATCTATGCTGTGAAAACGGGTTATAAGGTCTGTCGCGGTCTTTTCGCCCACGCCCGCCACACCGGGAATATTATCTGACGAATCCCCCATAAGGCTTTTAAGCTCTATCATTTCATGCGGGGTGAGCCCGTAGCGCTCAAAAAGCGCCGCTTTATCGTAATTTATAATTTCGGGCTTGCCCATTTTGGTTGCAGCAAGCAAAACCCTTGTGGTATCTGAAACCAGCTGTAACGAATCGCGGTCGCCCGTGGCTATAACGCACTCGTTGCCGCTCTTTTCGCAAAGGGCGGCAAGCGTGCCCAAAATATCGTCCGCCTCGTAGGTCTCGCACTCTATGCAGGTATAGCCCGCTAAGGTCAGCCACTCTTTCATAATCGGCATTTGCTGAGCCAGTTCTTCGGGCATACCCTTTCTGCCCGCTTTATACTCCGCATATTTTTTATGGCGGAAGGTAGGGGCTTTAAGGTCGAAAGCCACCGCAACGCCGTCAGGCTTTTCAAGCTCTGTCAGTCGGTTCAATATATTTATAAAGCCGTACACCGCGTTTGTATAGGTGCCGTCCTTTGCGGTGAGCAGCTTTATCCCGTAAAACGCACGGTTTATAATACTGTTGCCGTCAATCGCGAGCAGCTTCAAGGCATACTTCCCCCTTTTACATATATGATGATATTATATCATTATTTAAGGGCGATGTCACCATTTTTTTGAAAAATTCATTTTTTTTTAATAATGTAATTTATTTGTGTCGGAAGACGGCTTTTTCCGATGCCCGAAAAAGTGTTGGATATTGTGCGAAAAAATTATATAAAACGGGCAATATATAATATTGAAAAAATACAGTTTAATATGTAAAATTAATGTATCGGGAAAAGTGTTTTTTAAAATACTCCGCAAATTATGAAAGGGAATGTGAGCTATCGGTGAAAACTAAACGATTGTTATGCTGGCTTTTATCGTCTGTGACGGCGCTGAATTTATTTATTTTGACCGTTAATTCCGAAGTCGATATAGGCAATACTGTCAAACAGGGCGTTTCTGCCGCAGCCGCCAGGACGGCTGACGGATACAGGGCTTATGCCGAAACCGAAATGCCGAACGCCGACGAAAGCATAGCTCTTTTAAATGATAAAAAAGAATATAAAAGCGGAGATTCTTATACATATAATTTTGACGCTCCTCATGACGCGGTTTATTTCCTATACATGGATTATGTGCTTAAAAGCCGCAGCGATTTGGAGCTGGAGCTCAGAATCGACGGCAGGCTGCCGTTTTCCGAGGCTCAAAGACTTATTTTTCACGGTCTTTGGGAAAACTCCGAGAAGCGCTTTGACGGTGCGGGAAACGAAATAGCGCCGGAGCAGGTTTTGTCGGGGAAGGCGATATCCGCTTATGCGGAGGATATGACCGGTACGGAAAACGAGCCGTACGGTATAGCTCTTGCAGGCGGCAGGCATACGCTCACGCTTACCGTAACAAAGGGAACGGCAGACATTAATTATATAGGACTGACTCCGCCCGAAAAAAGCGAAGGCTACACCGCGCCCGAAGGCTCCTCGGGAAATAGGGAAACGGTATGCATAGAGGGCGAAAGCGCCGATTATAAAACGGGGAATTCGCTGGTGCCGATGTCGGATAACGCAAGCCCGTCGGTTTCGCCTAACGACCCGCTTAAGGGTAAGCTAAACTATATCGGCGGTTCAAACTGGTCGGACAGCAAGGATACGCTTACATGGAGCTTCAGCGTTAAGACCTCGGGCTATTATTCCTTTGCCGCAATGTACAGGCAGAATATAAACCTCGGGGCGATTTCCTACCGCAGTCTTAAAATCGACGGCAAGTCTCCATTTGAGGAAGCCAAGCGGATGAAATTTAAATACAGCGCCTCCTGGAGATATTATTCCTTCGGCGATAAGGCGCCGTATCTTTTTTGGATAGACGCGGGCGAGCATACTCTTTCGCTTTCGGTAACCTCGGGCGAAATGGCGGATATTTACGCCGAGCTGCAGGATATAACCTCTGCAATGGGCGACCTTTACATAGATATAACAATGCTTGTGGGCGAAACGGTGGACACCTACAGAAGCTATGAGCTTTTCAACCAAATTCCGGATTATGACAGTCGTATGAATTACTGCCTTGATTCGCTTAAGAGAGTTGCGGATAAAATTGAAAAGCTGCAGGAGAAGACCGGCGGCTCTGCGGTATCTACCGTAAACGGAGCCTGTGAAATATTCGAGAAAATGCTTGCGAAGCCGTATTCCGCGCATAAATATAAAACCGCGTTTTACAATGCTTATACAAACCTCGGCGCATTGCTCGGCACGGTTGCGGATATGCCGCTTGATATTGACCGTATATACCTTATAGGCGATTCTGCGGGGGAGCCCGATGTGAGCGTTCCCGTATCGGAGAAAATAAAGCACGGGGCGGTCAGATTTTTCTCGACCTTTGCTGCGGATTATGATAATATTTCGGATTCCGATTCGGAAAACGGACTCACCATTTGGGTAAACTGGGGCAGAGATCAGGCGCAGGTGCTGACGGCGCTTATAAACAAGAGCTTCACCCCGAAATACGAAACCGAGGTGACGGTGCGCGTTGTAAACGCAACGCTGATACAGGGTATTCTTGCGGGCAAAGGGCCCGATGTTATGCTGCAGATGGCGCGAACGGAGCCTGTAAATCTTGCAATGCGCGGCGCGCTTGAAAATCTTCGGGAATTTGAGGATTTTGACAGCGTTACAACCGATTTTGTAAGCGACGCGACAAAGCCGTATGAATATAAATCGGGCACATATGCGCTGCCGGATACGCAGACCTTTGATATGATGTTTATAAGAACGGATATTTTCGATGATCTCGGGCTTGAAGTACCGAAAACCTGGGAGGAATTTTCCGAAACGGCTACCAAAATACAGCGCAATAATCTGCAGGTTTATATGCCGTCGACCTTTTATCCGACGGTGCTTGTGCAGAACGGACTCAAATTGTACGATGAAGAAAAGGGGATAAGCACACTTACCGAGGCGCGCCAAATACAGTGCTTTATAGAATATACCGATTGGTTTACAAAATATAAATTCCCCAAGGCTATGGATTCGTTCTTCAACCGCTTCAGAATAGGCAGCGCGCCTATGGGGATATCGCCCTACACCCTTATAACCCAGATTGAGGTGGCGGCGCCCGAAATTGCCGACAGATGGACGGCGGTAACGCTGCCGGGTGTTAAAACCGGCAGCGGTGAAATAAATTTTTCATCCTCTGCGGAGGGCACGGGCTGCGGAATTACAAAGCTTTCAAAGAATACCGAAAAGGCATGGGAGTTTCTTAAATGGTGGGTATCCGCCGAGACGCAGACGGCATATTCGGAGAATGTAGAATCGATATTAGGGCCGATAGGCAGGGTTGCCACCGCAAGCAATAAGGCTTTTTCGGAGCTTGACTGGAGCAATGATATTGTGCCCGCCCTGCTTTTGCAAAGGGAAAATACGGTCAATCTGCCGCAGCTGCCGGGCGGCTATTATGTGACCCGCGGAATCGAGCAGGCATACTGGAATGTGGTTGAGCAGAACGCCAATCCGACCGACACCCTGATAAAATGGGGCGACATTGTAAACAACGAAATGATAAGGAAAAAGGCAGAATACGAATAAAAGGAGGTATGGCGGCATATGTCGAATAAAACGAAAAACAAGACAATAAAGCGCGGTGCTTTAAGCGAAAACGCCGTGCATTACATAATGATATCGCCGTTTTTAATACTGTTCTTTTTGTTCACCGTATTACCGGTTATCTCATCTCTCGGACTCAGCTTCTTTTCCTATGATATGATTTCTCTGCCGAAGTTCAGCGGAGTTGCAAATTATCTGCGTATGTTCAACGGCGATGAGGTATTCCCGAAGGCGGTCGTTAATACGCTGAAGTTTGCGGTGGTTACAGGGCCGCTCAGCTATTTGCTGGCGTATCTGCTTGCGTGGTTTATCAACGATTTCAACCCCGCGGTGAGAACGGTCCTGACCTTTATTTTCTATGCTCCGGCTATGATAGGCAACGCAACCTTTATTTGGCAGACCATGTTCTCATCCGACAGCTACGGCTATGCAAACAGCTTTCTGATATCATTAGGAATAATAACCGAGCCCATAAGCTGGTTTAAAAACGAGGCATATAATTTCGCGATTCTTATAATTGTTCAGCTTTGGACGAGTATGGGTATTTCGTTTTTGGCGGACATTGCGGGTCTTCAGAATGTAAACCCCGAGCTTTATGAGGCGGGCGCCTTGGACGGCATTAAAAACAGGTGGTATGAGCTTTGGTACATAACGCTGCCGAGCATGAAGAGCATATTGCTTTTCGGCGCGGTTATGCAGATACAGGCCACATTCTCGATCGGCGCGGTAATAACGGCTCTTGCGGGTTATCCGTCGGTAAACAATTCGGTCGATACGGTGGTTTCGCATCTTTTGGATGTCGGCACGGTGAGGTATGAAATGGGCTATGCCGCCGCCATATCAACGGTTCTGTTTTTAATGATGCTATTTGCAAGATACCTTATAGGCAAGATTTTAAACCTTTTGGGAAAGTGAACGCAAACAGGGGGATTCGCCGATATGAAAAAACGCGCTGAATATAAAAGGTATACACACAGCCGTTTGGGAAATTTTACATATTTTTTCTTTTTGATACTTGCGGGCGCTTTTTCTATGCTTCCGTTTATTTACTGCATCTGCACCGCCTTCAAGCCGCTTGACGAATTGCTTGTTTTTCCGCCGAGGTTTTTTGTTCACAGACCCACCGTGGAGAATTTTGTGATTCTGCCGACTCTTATAGAAAAGCTGCGTGTGCCGCTCAGCCGATATATTTTCAATACGGCTTTTATAACCTTTGCGGGAACGGCGCTTCATATAATAGTGGCTTCAATGGCGGCATATGTGCTTGCAAAGACGGATATCAAATTCAAAAAAGCAATATTTGCCGTGGTTCAGCTGTCATTGCTTTACAATGCGTACACGCTTGAGGTGCCGCGGTATTTGATATACAGCAATATGAAAATTATAGATACGCTTTGGGTCTATATTCTCCCTGCAATTCCGTCAACCACCGGAGTCTTCCTTATAAAGCAGTATATGGATTCAAGCGTGCCCGACAGTCTGCTCGAAGCCGCACGAATAGACGGCGCGGGGCCTGTAAGCATTTATTTTAAAATAGTTATGCCGATCACAAAGCCGGCGTGGATGACCCTTATGCTTTTGTCCTTCCAAAGCCTTTGGTCGGCAATGCCGTCGGGTACGGTCTTCAGCGAAAAGCTCAAAACGCTGCCGTATGTTTTATCGTCGATAACCGCGGGAGGAATTGCACGCGCCGGCTCTGCAATGGCGGCCGCCGTGCTTATGATAATTCCGCCGATAATAATTCTTGTTATATCACAAACCAATGTTGTGGAAACCATGGGCAGCGCAGGTATGAAGGGATAGTGTTTAACCGTGTTCGGAAAGGGTGAAAATGTGAAGCGCAGCTACCTGAAAAAAATTAAATATCTCCTTATGCTCGGTATCTCACTGCTTACCGTTGTTTCTTCCGTTCAGTCTGTTTTGCTTGCAAGAGCTCCCACAGGCAGTTTTACGCACGGCTATTCCGGCACTGCGGCAGAGGAGGCGGTTTCCTCCCGCGCGGTTTACGCGGTTTCAAGGCTGACCGATATAAGGGGAATGGGAATACCCGAGGGAATTGAGAAGATTGCCGACATAGCGACCGATGACGACGGTAATTTTTATCTGCTGACCTCTGACGGAAGGCTGTTTCTCCTTGATGGGGACTTTAAGCTTTCAAAGGAATATAAAATTACCTCCGCCGACGGTGAGCCGCTTGAAATAACCGGCGCCCGCGGCATTTTGCCTATGAGCTCCGATGATATTTACATAGCGGATACCGAAAACGAGCGGGTAATAGAAATAAACGGCGGCGGCAGGGTAACAAGGGAAATAACAAAACCCGATTCGCGATTGATTCCCGAGGACTTCAAGTTCGCGCCCATAAAGCTTGAGCGGGACAGCAAGGGGACGCTTTATGTGCTGTGTGACGGCGCTTATTACGGCGCTCTGCTTTTCTCACCAAGCGGTGAATTTTCGGGCTTTTACGGCGCTAACACCGTTAAGGGCTCTGCGCTTACCACTCTTTCGTATTTGTGGGACGCGCTTACAAAGAATGATGATAAAAGAGCCTATTCGGTTAAAAAACTGCCGTACCGGTTTTTTGATTTGAGCATTGATGAAAAGGATTTTGTTTATACCTGCACCGGGCAGACCGATAACGCCTCCTCAAACGGTCAGATAAAGAAGCTGAGTCCTAACGGCGTTAACATTCTTTATAAATCAAAGCCCGACGGCACAAAGACCGACGCGGGAAGCTATAATTTCGGCGAGGCTTCAACCGAAAAGCGAAACAATAAAACCGTAGTGCAGAATTTCACTTCAATACAGACCGATGAAAGGGGCTATATCTACGCGCTGGATTCCACCTACGGGATAATATATGTTTACGATTCCGAGAGCAATCTTATAACCGCGTTCGGCGGAGGTAAGGGCAAGGGCATGCAGGCGGGAGTTTTTTCGGCTCCCGAGGCGATTGCATACGGAAGGGATAAGCTGGCGGTCGCCGATTCGCAGAATAATTCGGTAACCGTATTTTCACTCACCGATTACGGCAGAACGCTTATGTCGGCGCAGAGCAAAACGCTTTCCGCAGACTATAAGGGCTCAAAAAGCGAATGGGAGAGCGTTATTCGCGAGGATTCCTCAAATCAGCTGGCAATGCGGGGGCTTGCAAAGGCATATTTCGCCGAGGGTGATTACAAAACGGCGCGCGAATATGCGAAGGCGGGCTATGACTTTGTAACCTACAGTCAGGCACTCGGTAAAACCGGAAGCGAATTCATAAATAAAAATTTCGTTTGGATATTTTTGCTTGCGGTCGCCGTTATAGGCGCGGCTGTGATCTTCACGGTCGAAGCCTCGAAAAAGCAGATTGTTTTAATAAAGAACGCCAAGGTGCGGCTGCTGTTTAATACGGTGACCCATCCGTTCGATTCGTTTAACAGCATAAAATATAAGAATATGGGATCGCTTGTAATAGCGGCGGCGCTTACTGTGCTGTTTTATATCACGTCGGTAATTTCCGAAATGTTAAGCGATTTCCGTTTCACCTCGTTCAGCCCGCTCACATCAAGCGCGGCTCTGCAGCTTGTGAAAACGGCGGGGCTGGTAATTTTGTTTTCGGTTGCAAACTGGGCGGTATGCGTTCTTATGGAGGGCAAGGGCAGACTTAAGGAGGTATTTATTGTGACGGCATATGCCACGGTGCCGCAGATAATATACAACCTTGTGTTTACGCTTTTGTCGCACATAATAACATCACCCTCAAGCACGCTGCTTTCGGGACTTTCAACCGTAGCGGTAATGCTTACGGGTATAGTACTGACCGTTGGACTTATGGTTATACACGAATTTTCGTTCCCGAAGTTCTTGGGGTCGATACTGCTTACCGCCTTTGCAATGCTTCTTATAATTTTCATTATATTCATGCTCGGAATGCTGCTTTCACAGCTTTGGAGCTTTTTGGTAACCGTATTCATGGAAACCGCGTACAGATAGGCAAAGGGGAGAAAAAATGTTATCTGCTTTAAATAAAAGGCTTGTCCGCCGAATGCGGGCGGGAATTGCGCTGATTTTAATTTTCTGCCTTGCCGGATGCGGCAAAAAGACCGCGGTGAAAGAATATTCCGTTCCCGAAACGCAGGTTGCGGACGGCGGTATTGCCGCTTCAAACGGCAGCTACACCCTCGAATGGGACAGCGAGCGTTCCGTACTGCTTTTAAAGAATAACGAAAGCGGGCATATATGGTCAACCGTACCGTATAATTACTATTTGAGCGGCGGAACAAGCGTAAACCTCAATTCACCGCTGTTTATTGAGTATTATACTCCGGAGGACGGATCTATACAGACCGCAAAGGCATATTCGGACTGCATGGGGGAGGGCAATTATTCGGTTGAAAAAATTGATGACGGAATTAAAATGACCTTTCACTTTATCGATGCCGAGGCGGATATTTCACTCGAATTTAAATTAAGGGAGGACTCGCTTGCGGTGTCCGTACCCTTTAAGGATATTAAGGAAAGCGGAAAAACAAAAATAATTTCAATTTCCGTGCTTCCGTATTTCTGCGCCGTGCCGAACGGCAATAATAAGAATTCATATTTGTTTGTTCCGTCGGGCAGCGGCGCGCTTATGTATACCGATGAAGAAATTCAAAACACCTCGCGCAGCTTTACGGGTGAGGTCTACGGCAGAGACGCGTCGGAAAAGATTCTTGACGATACTGCGGACGAAACCGCGCTTACCATGCCTGTTTACGGTGCGGCGGACGGTGAAAACTCACTCTTCGCGATTATAGAGGAGGGCGACGGCTTTGCACGGATAAACGCCGAGGCGGGAAGCTTTAAAAACAATTATTCCGCGGTTTATTCCTCGCTTGTGCTTCGCGGAAGCGATGAGACCGAAGCCGAGCGCGACAATTACACCGATGAAAAGGTTTTTGCGGAGAGCTATGATGAATCCGCAGTCTACACGGTCGGCTTCTACCCGCTTTCGGGAGATAACAGCGGCTATAACGGAATGGCGGCGCGCTATAAGAAATATTTATCCGACAGCGGCGCTTTAAAGAATACGGAAAGATCACAGTCGGCATTTCATGTAAATATTTTGGGCGGGGCAATGTCCAAAAAATTCTTTATGGGCTTTCCTTATACAACGCTTACAAAGGCGTCCGATTTTTCCGATGCCGAGGAAATTATAAAGGAGCTTGCGTCCGAAACCGGGAAAACGCCTGCGGTAACGCTTACAGGCTTCGGGCAAACGGGCGTAGACGCCGGTAAAATAGCGGGAGGCTTTTCGTTCCCCGAAAGGCTCGGCGGTAAAAAAGGATATTCGGCTCTTGAAAAATATTGTGACGATAACAAAATAGATTTATATGTGGATTACGAAACGGTTCGTTTCAAAAGCTCGGGCGGCGGGGTGAATAAAAGCTTTGACACGGCAAAAACTCCCGGCAGGCAGGCGGCGGCGTTTTATACTCTCAGCACAGGGCTCAGGGTCCCGAATGAAAGCGGCGCTAAAATAAGGCTTTTAAAGCGCTCGGCGCTTGATAATATAACCGATAAGCTTATAGATCACTCAAAGAATTACAAATCGGGAATTTCGCTTGCCGCGCTGTCCTGCACGACATATTCGGATTATGCCGAAGCCCGTTATTACCGCAAGGGCACTGTGGCAAAGCAGGTGAGCGAAATATTTGAAAGGATAAATAAAAGCGGTCATAAAACGGCGGGAAGCCGCGCCAACGGATATGCGGCGGCAGCGGCAGACACGGTTTACGATACCCCGACGGATAACGGCGGCTATTTGAATCTTGATGTATCCGTTCCGTTTTATTCGCTGGTATTTGCCGAGAGCACCGCGCTTTATTCGGAAGCCGTGAATTTGGCGGATAATTCGGAAAATCTGATCTTAAAATCCGTCGAGGCGGGAGTACTTCCCTCGTTTACCTTTATTTCGGAGTATTCCGATGAGCTTGCAAACTCTTCGTTCCCGGGCTTTTACGGTACGCTTTTTAAGGATCAAAAGGAAAAGGCGGCGGGCATAATTTCAAGGCTTTCCGAATTTTCGCGCGTTGCCGCAGAGCAGTATCCGGTGAACCACGAAATTATAGCCGACGGCGTGAGTAAAACGGTATTTTCGTCGGGGGCGGCGGTTTTTGTGAACCGCACGGAAAATCCCGTGACGCTCGGCGGCGTTGCGGTTGACGCAATGAGCTTTTCTTTGGCGCAGTAAGGAGTTTTTTCACTATGAAAAACAAAAGAAAGGGAATAGAGGCAATAAAGCGGCGCTACGGAATAGCGTTCGTCGCTCCCTGGGTATTCGGGGTCATAGTATTTGTCGCAGTTCCGATTATTACGACGGTTTTATATTCCTTAAGCATTGTCACTGTAGGAAGCAGCGGCCCGGAGATGAAGTTCGTCGGATTTTCAAATTATTACAGGCTGCTTTTCAAAAATACGGTTTATGTCGACAGATTGGCGGCGTCTCTCTCAAGTGTTTTCACATCTCTGCCCATAATAGTTTCCCTCTCGCTTATATTGGCGATAATTCTTAATCAGAATTTCAAGGGCAGAATGATAATGCGCTCGATATTCTTTTTGCCGGTAATAATCTCCTCCGGCGTTGTAATGTATGTTTTAAACGGCGGGGGCGGCAGCAGCGCGGCTACCATATCGTCGGCACTGGGAGACGGTGCGTCGGCGGGAGCATATGTCACGCCGATAGATTTTTCGGGGCTGCTTTCAAGGCTTAATTTCCCGAGTGATGTAAACAATCTGCTGATGGGCTACCTTTCGGACACCTTTAACCTCATATGGAGCTGCGGCGTGCAGATAGTGCTTTATATTGCGGGGCTGCAAACCGTTCCCGTCCAGCTTTACGAGGTGGGCAGGGTAGAAGGCGCTACGGCGTGGGAAAGCTTTTGGTACATAACCTTCCCGATGCTCGGCAGAGTAACCCTGCTTGTGGTCTTCTATACCATGGTGGAGCTTTTTGTGGAAAACAGCGAGCTGGTTGATTCGGCACTGCAGGATATGCGCTGGCATACTATATACGACTCCACCTCCGCGCAGCTCTGGATATATTTTATCTGTGTGGGAATAATCATCGGAATTGTAATGCTGCTTTACAATAAGCTGCTTTTGAAGCGCTGGAATTAGGGGGTGACGGTGTGAAATTACAAAAAAAGCCCTCGTTTTATAAAAATGCGGCGGTTTCTGTATGCAGGTTTGTTTTTCTCATAGCCTTTGCCTACATATTGCTTTACCCGGTGTTTTATATGCTGAGCAATGCGCTGCGGACAACGGCGGATTATATAGACCCTTCTGTTGTGTGGGTGCCGAAAAATATTACAATGAAGAATTTTTCCGACGCATTCAAGGCAATGGATTATGTGAAATCCCTTACCAATACCTTAATATACGAAATGGTGAGCGCCTTGATTGAGGTTTTCGTCTGCGCGGTGTACGCCTACGGGCTTTCGAGATTCAAGTTCAGATTTCAAAAGGCGCTTGTGTTTGTGCTGGTGCTTACAATACTCCTGCCCGATGTAATGCTTATGCTGCCGCGCATGATAAACTTCAAGCAGCTGGATTTCCTAGGTATTTTAGGGCTTGTAAACCGCCTGACCGGTAAGGATCTGAGGCTTAATATTCTCGGAACGCCGTTTACCTTTTACCTGCCGTCACTTTTTGGGGTGGGGCTGAAATCGGGTATTTTCATCTTCATTTACATGCAGTTCTTCGGGGGGCTTCCGCGCGAGCTTGAAGAGGCGGCGTATATTGACGGCTCGGGGCCGCTCAGAACCTTTTTGACCATAATCATCCCGTCGGCCGGGGTCGCATTTCTAACCGTTCTTATATTCTCGGTGATATGGCATTGGAACGATTATTACCTCGCAATGATGTATAACCTGGATAACAAGACACTTGCGGTAGTGGTGCACAGTATTAAGGATCAGGTTTTTCTGACCTTCGGAGAAGCGAACGGCGCAAGCTCCTTGATTTTCGGAGTTCCGCCCGCCGCGTGCCTTTTGTTTATAATTCCGCCGGTTGCGGTTTATATAATTCTCCAGCGCAAATTCATGCAGAGTATCGACAGCGTCGGCATAGTCGGCTAATAAATAAAGAAAGGAAAATCATTATGAAAAAATCATTCTTCTTCCGTTCACAGTGCGTGCTGCTGGCGGCGGCATTGCTCTTGCCGCTCGCGGCGTGCAAAAGTAAGTCCGAGGCAATTTCGGATGAGTATTCGACCGAGGTGATTGTAACAACCTCCACTATCAAGAAGGGCTCGGATTCGCAGTCCGCCGATTCAAACACGGATTCATCGGGCGGCGGCTCATCTCAAAACGGCACAGGCTCTGCAAGCTCGGGCAATTCCGGAAATTCGGGCAAGACCACATCCCTTTCGCGCGATCAGTTTATTGCTCAAATGCCCGCGAAGCTTAAGGGCAAGACCCTTACCTATATGTATTGGAACGACCCGATGAAGCAGATGGACGGGGAGGCTATAAAGGCGTTTGAAAAGGCAAGCGGCTGCAAGGTTAAGTGCGAGATTGTGTCCTATGACGGCTTTCAGGAAACGCTCAGCGCCAGAATAAGCTCGGGCAAAGCACCCGATCTTGTCCGCCTGCTCGGAAATGTCAGCTGGCAGATAACCGCGCTTCAGCCGATAAACAACAGCGGCTACAATTTTAACGACACCGCGTGGGATTCGCAGCTTATGAAGGATTATACCTTTAACGGCAAGTGCTACGCCGTAAATCTTAACAACAGCGCTATTTCGGATGTTTCGGTCATCTATTACAACAAAAAGGCGCTGCAGGACGCCGAAATGGAGGATCCGTATCAAATCTGGAAGAAAAACCCGAAGGCATGGACATGGGAAAAATTCTGGTCTATGTGCGAGCAGTTTGTAAACGCAAACAAAAATAAATCGGGCTATTCCGGCGCAACCTTTGAGTACGGCGATTCGTATGTCCGTGCAATGGGCGGCTATATAATCAATTACAATTCGAGCACCGGAAAATTTGTAAACGGCTCAAAGCTCAACAGCACTATCTCCTCCTGGCAGACCACACTGCAGATGCAGGAAAAGGGCTTGCTGCTTGAAAACCACAGCGAGCAGTCGTTCGATCAGGGTAAGACTCTGTTCTTCCTGTCCGGTCCATTCTCCGCACGCGCAAAGGATAACAGACAGTCGGCTTTAAAGAGCAGAAACCGCTTGGGCGTTGTACCCATGCCGACCGATTCCAAATATCAGGTCATGTACGAATACACCGCCTTCGGCATTCCCGAGGGCTCAAAGAACGCAGCGCTCGTTCCTTACTATCTGCGCTATGTGCTTGATAAAAAGAGCTACGATATGAATTCGGTTTACTGCAGCAGCGAGGCGAAAGAGGTTATTGATTACGCCTGCTCGATTAAAAACCGTACCTACGCTTATTCCGCGGGAGCGGGCAGCGTTGTGACCGCGCTCAAAAAGGCAGGCTCCGCACAGGTCAAGGCAACGCTTGACTCGCATTCCGCCGCAATGGACGAATTTATTGAAGCTGAAAACAAGAGAGTCAGCAATTTCGGCTGATTATGCCGCTGAAAGGACAGAAATATGAAAAGAATATTGACGGTATTATTAACGGCAGTATTGATTTTTTCGCTTTCCGCCTGCGGAAAGGATAAGGGCAGCACCGATAATAGCAAGGGCGGAACGAGCGATACCGATGTGACCTCATCGGAGATAATATCGACCGGCAGCTCATCGACCGATACCTCCTCCGCCGGTAGCACAGCCTCCGTTTCATCGGGGAGCGGCAAAACGGTAAGCTATGTCACCTCCGAAATAACCGTGAAGAAGCCGAACCCGAATATTCCCGCGAATACAGACCGCTCATGGCATGAAAACCCGGCGGGGCTTTGCTTCCCGGTTACGGGTACGCTTGATAACGAGGCGGATGAAATGCGCTCAAAAATACTTTCTTCAAACGGCAGCGGCGTTAAGATCACCGGAACTACCTACTATGTTTCGGAAAAGGGCGATGATTCAAACGACGGTAAAAGCCCGAAGACCGCGTGGGCTACCCCTGCGGGTGCAGAGGTACACAACGCCTCCCTTAAAAGCGGCGACGCGGTGCTGTTTGAGCGCGGCGGAGTTTTCAGGGGAAGCATGAAGCTTGCAAGCGGCGTATATTACGGCGCCTACGGCACGGGCGACAGACCCTGCATTTACGGCTCTGCACGCAATTTTGCCGACGCTGTCTTCACAAGCGACGGCAAGAACATATGGAGACTCAGGGAAATGTTCGCAGGCGATGTGGGAATAATCGTATTCAACCACGGCGAGGCGGTGGGCAACCGTGTTTCCTCAAGGGCGGAGCTTAAAAGCAATTACGACTTTTTCTGCGACACAAGCGATAAAAACCGCGTTTACCTCTATTTTGAGGAGGATCCGTCCAAGGTGTTCATAAGCATCGAAATCGGTGCGGACAGCGTTCTCTTCCGCTTTGACGGGCAGAAAAACATAACTATCGAAAATCTGACCTTCAAATATACCGGCGGTCATGCGGTGCGCGGCTCAAACACCGAGAACATAACCGTGAGGAACTGCGAAATAGGCTATGTCGGCGGCTCGTATCTTGACGGCTACGGCGACGGAAAGGTTCGCTACGGAAACGGAATCGAGCTTATGAGCAACAGCAAAAACACATTGCTCGAAAACAACTGGATCTATCAGATATACGACAGCGGAATAACCCATCAGGGCGACAACTGCGTTGTTGAAAACTTCACGGCAAAAAACAATCTTATAGAATTCTGCGGCATGGGCGCTATTGAGTATTGGCACACAAAGGGCGCGGTTATCAAAAGCGTGCTTTATGAAGGCAATATGCTGCGTTTTGCGGGCTACGGCTTCGGCGGACTTCAGCGACCCGATAAGAACATGAGCGCCGCAATACAGAGCAACGCAAAGCCGACAGGCTCTAACTATAATTACGCCGAAAGCTTTATTATAAGGAATAATATTTTCGAGCTCAGCACATATCAGCTTGTAAACGCGGCGTCCGCTGCGGGCACTCCGCCCACATTGGACGGCAACACATATATACAGGTGGACGGCAGATGGCTCGGCTATTACGGCAAGAACACCAATATACGCTTTAACAAAAGCTCGGAGCTTATAATTAAAAATACCTGGAACGACGCTTCGGCAAAGCTTGCTTTTGCATGATATTTTACGGGGGATATATGACGGATATAAAGGCAACTAACAGGGATTTATATGTTCCGGCCGCAGAGATAATCAACTCAAGAAAAATTCCCGAGGCGACAAATAAGCAGGTGGATTCGGAAACCGAGAAACTGCGAAACGAAATAGGCGCGCTTCCGGACACGGTGAAGAATACGGGAGAATGCCGTTATATATCGGTATCGGGCAGCCGTGACAATGACGGAAAAACACCCGAAACCGCTTGGGATTCGCTTGAAACGCTTGAAAGAAACCGTGGGGAGCTTAAGGCGGGTACTGCCGTTCTTTTCCGCAGAGGAGATATTTTCAGGGGCTGCATAACAGCAGCGGACGGAGTAAACTACGGCGCTTACGGCAGCGGCGAAAAGCCGAGGATATACGGCTCTGCAAGGGATTATATAAACGACAGCTGGTACAGGCTCCCTGACGGTCTGTGGACGGTGGACGCGGATTTCCCCGCGGATGTGGGTAACATAATCTTCGATAAGGGCAGGGCGGTCGGCATAAAAAAAACAAACCGTGCCGATATCTCTGAGGAATTTGATTTTTGGAGCGACCACAAAAACGGCAACCGCATAGTAATCAGGCTGAAGGACGATCCCGTACTTACCTTCAAAAGCATCGAGATAGCGCATAATCTGTGGCTCTTCAGAATGGACTCAGTCAAAAATGCGCTGATTGAAAATCTGACCTTCTGCTTTTGCGGCGGTCACGGAATAAGGGCGACGGAAGTGCGCGATGTTCGCATAACGGGCTGCGAGTTCTTCTTTATAGGCGGCTGCTTCCTTACGGAATACAAAAACGGCGATGTGCGCTACGGAAACGCGATCGAGTTTATGCGCGGGTGCAAAAATTCCGTTGTGAAAAATTGCATTGCCTACCAGATATACGACAGCGGAATAACTCACCAGGGCTACGGCGATTACTGCGCGGAGGATATGGAGTTTACCGGAAATATATTGGAATACTGCGGTATGGGCTCTGTGGAATACTGGCTAGGTCAGGATTCAAAATGCGTAAACATCACCTACAGCGGCAATATAATGCGCTTCGCGGGCTACGGCTTCGGCGGGCTTCAGCGCCCCGATAAAAATATGACCGCACACATCCAAAGCAACGGCGCGTGCCTTAATTTTGCTGAGAATTTCGTTATTGAAAATAATATTTTCGAGCTCAGCACATACGACCTTATAAACGCGCAGAGCAGGATGAACACCCCGCCGGTGCTTCGGGGCAATACATACATTCAAAACGAAAACAGGCGGCTCGGCTCTTATTCGGGTTATCTTGACTGTATGTTTGACAGTGCGGTGGGCGGAACCGTGAAAAAGCTTTGGCACGATGAGGGAGCAAAAATAAATTCACCCGCTTCATACTCTTAATTTCATGAAAGAAGGGGATTTACGAAATGAAAATAATCGAAACGATTAAAAGACATGCCAATATTGCTTTGGCGTTAGGCGTTATGCTGTCGATGATCGCGGCGCAGGCAATTCCCGTTTTTGCATCGCCGTCGGTTTCGGCGGAGGACGCTGCTGCCGTGAGCCACCTTGAAGAGATTTATAAGGCTTATATTGAGGAGTACGGCGATAAAACCACAAGAGAGGGACTTTTGAGGGTATACGATTCGGCGCTTGAAATCAACTCCGACAGCTTTGCAAAGGAAAAAGCCGCCGGCTATGAGGTCAAGCTTAATGCCGCGGTGCTGCGCCCGATAGACGGCTCTGAGGATAAGGACGGAGAAATAACCCGCGGGCATAACGGTTATGTAAACATAAACGCCGAGGTCACCAAAAATTCCAAAGCGGTAGGTACGGTATCGTTCGCACAGAAAATAACCGCAGGGGTCAAGACACTTACCTATACAAGGTCATCAGCCGAGGAGGCTTCCTCTGTTTGGAATATAGGCTCGGGCAAATACTTAAATTATTATAACGGCTCGGCAGATAAGCTTATCGTTCCCGAGGGCGTTGAGGAGATCAACTGGAACAATCGCTCCACCTGGTATAAGGGCGATAAGACCAAGGTTAAAATCATAATCTTCCCATCAACCATGAAAAAGGTTTTGGCGGAAACCCTGCAGGGCTTTACAAATCTTATTGCGGTATATATTCCCGACGGCTGCACAGACCTCGGCGCTTCGGCGTTCAGCGGATGTACATCCTTGAGATATGTCCGCCTTTCGGAAAACTTTACGGCAATTCCGAAGAGCTGCTTTGCAAACACGCCTGCGCTTACGCAGATGTATATTCCCGCAGGCATAAAAAGCATAGCCGACCGTGCGTTTAACGGCAGCGCGCTGCGTGACATTGTTATCTGCGCGGATAATTTCGTCGGCGACGGATATGATACCCATAAAAACTTTGTAATTCAGCTGAACGAGAATATCAATGAGGAAATAAAAGCCGATGTTGAGGCGGATCTGAAGGACGACCGCGGCTTTATTGCCGACAGGCATTTCTACTACCTCGGCAAAAACCCGACGGTCAAATCAAACTGGCTTTGGTATTCCTGCGATATAGCAAGCGGTGCCGATTACCTCTGGTACACCCTCATTTACGCCTTAAAGGGCAACAGCATCGAGGAGTTTATAAAGACACAGATCTCCAACAGTCTTGAGGATGAGTATACCGCGCTTGAAGCGGCCAATGCAACGCTTTTAAGCGAGCAATACAGAGGAATCAGAAAAATAAGCGATGAAGAGGCGCTTTCGCACCTTGAGGAGCTTTACAGGGCGTATATTAAAAAATACGGCGACAAAACCTCCCGCGAGGGACTTCTTCGGATCTACGACACCGCGTTTGCGGTAAACGCCGACAGCTTCGCCGATGAAAAGGCGGTGGGCTATAAGGTAAAGCTTAACGCCACGGTGCTGCGCCCGGTTGACGGAAGCTGCGATAAGGACGGAGTCATCACGGTTGCGCGCGACGGCTATGTGAACATAAGCGCCGAGGTCACAAAGGACGGGAAAACAGTAGGAACGGTAAAATTCACCGAGGTTTTATCCGCCGAAATGAAGACCATTACCTACACGAAGTCATCTGCCGAGGAGGACAGCTCGGTTTGGAATATAGGCGCGGGCAAGTATCTTAATTACTATAACGGCTCTGCCGATAAGCTTATAATTCCCGAGGGCGTTGAAGAGGTAAACAGCAAGACCCTCGGCGAGTGGTACAAGGGTGATAAAACAAAGGTTAAAATAATCGTTTATCCGTCAACCATGAAAAAAATAATGCCGTGGACGATGAACGGCTTTACGAATCTTATGGCGGTTTACATACCCGACGGCTGCACCGAAATAGGCGAGCGCGCCTTCAGCGACTGCACCTCGCTCAGGTATGTCCGTCTTTCGGAAAAATTCACCGCCATTCCCAAATACTGCTTTGCCGGCACACAGGCGCTCACAATGCTTTATCTGCCAGCGGCGGTCAAAAGTGTTGCCGACCGCGCGTTTTACGGCAGTGCCGCAAGGGATCTTATCATCACGGCGGATGATTTTGCGGGCGACGGATACGATACCCATAAAAAATATGTTACTTCACTTAATGAAAGCATAAACGAGCAGGTTAAAGAGGATGTCCGCGAGGGTCTTATTGCCGATGTGGGCACAAATCTTTCAAACAGAAGCTTTTTCTACCTCGGCAAAAACCCGACGGTCAAATCAAGCTGGCTCTGGTATTCCTGCGATATGGATAACGGCCCGGATTATCTTTGGTATACATATATATACGCTTTAAAGGGCAACAGCATCGAGGAATTTATAAAGACCCAGACCTCGAACAGTCTTGAGGATGAATATACCGCGCTGGATAACGAAACGGCCGAGCTTTTAAAGACGCAGCATGATAAATACATGCTGAACGGCAGATATCCGAAGGAAATAAACACCGAGGTCGTTCAGGCACTTATAAAGGACTATCCGTTCACAAATAACGGCAGCGCGGCGGAGTTTTCTCTTTATCTTGAAAAGAAGCTTGCCGATACAGGATATAAGGCTGCCGTGAGCAACTGGTATAAGCTGAGGGCTGTTCCCGGCTGCGAGGATACCGACGGGGTAATGTTTGAGGGCTATAACGGCTATGTTACCGCGGATATAAGGCTTACCTCTGCGGTCGATACAAAGGATATTTCTATATACGGCGTAATCAAGCCCGAAATTTACAGCTACAGCTTTGAGACTGTGGCAAAGGCGGATACCTTCTATCCCGAAACCGTGGACGGCACGGACGGACTGCGCGGCGATACCGGCGCAGAGGGAGAGTTCTTCCTGCTTTCCTCCGACGGCACGGTGCTGCTCGATTATTACGGCACTGCGGAAAAGATTATAATCCCCGAGGGCGTCGAGTATCTCGATCAGTCATGGTGGCTCGATACCGACCTTACAAAGGTTCGCTGCATAATTCTTCCCGATTCCTTAAAGGTTCTGCCCGACCAGTTCGGCGTTCCGTTCAGCAGCAATATAGAAGTAATTATCATGGGTGATAATGTCGTGAAGGCGGAGGGCAAGCATTCGTTCTGGAAGTGCTATAAGCTTAAAAATCTGCGGCTTTCGGAAAATCTTGAAAATCTTAACGAGGAAGCGCTTTTTGAAACCCTGCTGCTTACCGATCTGCATCTTCCGAACGCTTTGAAGACTATAGATAAGGGCAGCTTCCATTTGTCCGCTTTGCGCGATATAGTTATACCCGCAGGCGTTGAAAGCATTGCAAACGAGGCGTTTGCGTGGCCGCTTAAGACCCTTAAATATCTTGTTGAGGGCGTCAGAACGCAGGGCAACGCCATTTCACAGGAGCTTTGCGATGAGCTTGACCCGATTCTTCAAAAGAAAATAGCAACAAGCCCCGGCGTTTATATTCCGCGAACGATTACCGTATTAAGCAAAAATGCGGAATATGCCGAAAGGCATGATTTCTGGAATTCAGACCTCAGCTGGATACAGGTAAAGGTTAATTACCTGCCCGGCTCGTCAACCGAAAAGCTTATAAACAGCGGCTACGCTTCGGATGCAAATAAATACTCGTATTCAACACTTGGAGTCTCCGAAAACGAGCTGAAGGTCAATATGATGCTTTATTCCGAAAGAGTTCCGGTTTATTCGGATATAAAGGCGGAGGATATAGAGAAATATTTCGCTTCTGCGCTTTCCGATGAGTTTGTAAGCAAGGTTGAGGTAACGGAGCTTTCGGTTACCGATCCGTCAAAGGACGGCGCGGGCTCGCTTACCGCAAGGGTGACCGCAATTATGAAGAGCGGCGAAAGGGTCGGCGTTGATATTTCAAGGATAATACCGCTTATTGAGAATTATAAGACCGATATGAACCGCGGCGGTTGGACAGGTAAGGAATATAAATACGATAATAAATTCGTGCCGAGCATAACCCGCTATGAGGATGAAACGGTTACCGAATATGTTGATGTTCCGATTGAGGTGCCGAACGAAAGCCGCGGCGAGGAAATCAAAAACACCGACGGCGGCGACGGAGAAGAGGAGACCGTTACAATAACAAAGGTTATTAAAAAGAAAAAGAAGAAGCCTGCGGCGGCTCAAACAAACATCGTGTTGCCGATAGTGCTCTCGGTTGCGGGCTTTGTTCTCGTGTGCGGCGCGGTTGTGCTGTTCTGCCTTATAAAGCGGCGTAAAAAGCGCTCGTAAGCCTACAAGCATACCGAATTGATATGCACCCCAAAAGTCAGACACTTTTGGAGGTGCATATTTTTATGGATAAAACAGGAAGAAAAAATAAAGCATATAGTGCAGAAATTAGAATAGGTGTTATAATGGATGAGAGAACACCATTTAAGTTACAATGAAACCGCACGAAGGTATTGGGATATAAGCAGAGGGCGAGAATAAAATTATCGGAAGCAATTGCAACAGTGGGAACGCATATATTTAGAAGAAGGAGCCGAAGGTCTTATGAAAGAAAGACAGGGCAAAGCATGTCGTGCAAGCTGGACAAAGAAAGGCGGACAAGCGCAATTAGATACAACAATGAAAGAATTTCATTAAAACTAAAAGGAATGAGTACAATACCGAACTCATTCACATCTAATTTAATATTTATTTTGTTTAATCCTTGGGGTTCACTTCATTTGACGGCTGAGTAGGTTTTATTTTATAAATAAATTTTAGCCTTGAATTCATGCGTAAGTTCAAGAAACCCTCGGCGGTTATCGGCTATACCCGCCCAATCCAAAATAGCGGAGATTATAAATACCGGATTCAGGCAGGTTTCACCATCTGTTTTATGAAAGTATTGTTTCCCGATTGTTCCGGCAACGGTGCTTGAATCGCAATTCGGGTCACCTATTCTGTAACCCTGCGCATTTCCCTTGCGGGCTCTTCCGCCTTGCGATATTAAAAAGTCTACCACCACATCGAAAATATCAAGTGTAAAATCAGCGGCAGTTGGCAATGCATCACAGGTAAACCTTACACCGTCGGCACAAAGCTTTATATAATGGGTTTTGCCCTCAAATGTATTGAATTTTGCCGTTCCGCCGTTTTCTATAAGCTTGCATCTGAGTATTTCAGATGCGCGAGTGCTGTTGTAATCGGTCACTATGTTATTCATATCTATTTCCCCTTCATCTGTTATATTGCTTTCTAATTTTAGATTATATAAAAGATTATCCAGTTTCTTTTTCGCAAAAGGATAAGAAATTCCCATTTCAGCCTGCAAAGATTTTAAATTTCCTTTATTTTTTAAAAATGCGATTAAAAATTCATAATCATCATTATTCAAACGGTCGAAAATACTCAAATCGAAATCATTTTTCAATTCAAGCCCGCAGTCGTCACATTTAACGGTAGTAATTTTTAAATGTCCGTGACAAACAGGACACTCGGTCAACCTTAAACGGTTATCATCTTTATTCATATTTACCCCCCTAAAATTACTTTTTTGATAAAACTTTATTTATTGAATGTAAAATACAGTAAGGCAGATACCAAGCCAAGCACCATAAACACCCGCCTCTATTTCTCATGATTTCACCCCGCTTATCTATTCTACAATTATAATATATCACAAGAAGTTATAAATGTCAATACTATATTTAATATTTTTAATTATAGTTTAAATATTATTATAACAGGTTGGCAAATATAAAAGCACCCCGCCGCTATCACAAAGGATAACAGCAGGGGTGCAAATTTTACAATTCCGAATTACGCATTCCGAATTCCGAATTATAAATTATTCTTTTTCTTCAGTCAGCAGGTCTGTCATACTTTTAACGCTTATGCCGAGGGTCGACATATTGTGAAGCAGTGCGGAGGTCGTCGGCTGAATTACACCCGTAACGCCGCAGACGATAAGTAAGAAATTAAAGCTGACTATAAAGCTGTAGTTTCTGTTTATGCGCTCCATAAGCGCCGAAGAAATTTCCCTTAAGGTTACAAGCTTAAACAAATCCTCCGAGGAAACGGTTATATCCGAAATTTCCTTTGCGATTGCAGCGCCGGTATTTATCGCTATTCCCACATCCGCTTCCGACAGTGCGGGAGTATCGTTTACACCGTCGCCTATCATAATAACGGTATGTCCCGCCGCCTTCTCACGGCGTATGAATTCCGCCTTATCCTCTGGCAGCACCTCTGCGCGGTATTCGTCCACACCCACGGCGCGTGCAACAGCGGCGGCGGTTTTTTCATTGTCACCCGTCATCATGACGACCTTTTTAATACCCGCCTTATGCAGTGCGGCAACCGCGGAGTGAGCTTCGGGACGCAGCGGGTCGGAAATGCATATTACCGCCCTTAAAACGCCCGAAACGGCAAGATAAAGATGAGAATACTCATCGGAAATATTATCGAATTTATCCTTTTCGTCATCGGGCACGGTGCAGCCCTCGTCCTCAAATACGAAATGATAGCTGCCTATAACCACATTTCTGCCCTCAACCGTGCTTGAAATGCCGTGAGCCACAACATATTCGACGCTTGAATGGTATTCCTCATGGTTAAGCCCGCGCCTTGCAGCCTCCTCCACAACGGCGTTTGCAAGCGAATGCGGGTAATGCTCCTCAAGGCAGGCGGCAAGACGCAGCATATCGTTTTCGGCTCTGCCGCCGAAGGTTACAATTTTCGCCACACGGGGAGTCGCAAGGGTCAGCGTACCTGTTTTATCGAAAACAACGATATCCGCCTTTGCAACCGCCTCCAAAAAGCGACCGCCCTTTACCGAAACATTGTATTTTGCGCTTTCGCGCATCGCTGATATTACGGCAATTGGCATTGAAAGCTTTAAAGCGCAGGAAAAATCTACCATAAGCACCGAAAGCGCTTTTACCGCGTTGCGCGTCAATAAATATGTAAGCGCCGTGCCGCCGAGGGTGTAGGGGACTAATCTGTCCGCTAAATGCGAAGCCTTGTCTTCTGCGGTGGATTTGAGCTTTTCGGATTCCTCGATCATTCGGACTATGCGGTCGTACCGTCCGCCGCCCGCCGCCTTTTCAACGGCAATCACGCATTCGCCCTCTTCAACAACCGTTCCGGCGTATGCATAGCTGCCCGCACTTTTTTTAACAGGCAGCGACTCGCCCGTCATTGAAGCCTGGTTGACCATGGCGTCGCCCGAGACCACCTTGCCGTCAAGCGGGATAAGGTTTCCCGTGCGGACGATTATTTTATCGCCCTCCGAAATATCGTTTATCGAAACCAAAATCTCCTGCTCGTCGGTTTTAAGCCAAACCTTTTCGACATTAAGAGACATGGCGCCCGCAAGGTCTGAAACGGACTTTTTATGCGTCCATTCCTCAAGCAGCTCGCCGAGCCTTAACATAAACATAACGGATGAGGCGGTATCAAAATCACGCCGCAAAAGCGAAACCGTAACTGCGGTTGCGTCAAGCACCGACACCGAAAGCCTGCCCTCCAGGAAGGATCTCAGCCCCGTCTTTATATAATGTAGGGAGTGATAGACCGCAATGGCAGAGCGCAGCGGCAGCGGCAGGAAAAGCTTTGAGAAAAAGCGCCTTATAAATGTGAACACAAGCTTATCTTCAAACTCGCGGTTAAGGCTTCTGCCGGTGTGCTCCGGCAGCGCTACGACCGCTTCGGCTTTTTCAAAGGAAAAGGCGGCAAACGCCTTTATAATATCCGAGCGCGAGCCGTTATATGCAACCACGGCGTCACAGGTGCGGTCATAAACCGCAACGCCGGTAACGCCCGCAACCCCACGCAGATAATATTCAAGAATGTCCGCAGAATGAAGGGACATTCTGTTTATACATAAATGCACGCGCAGTCTGCCCTGCGATTCGTGCAGTACCAAGCATTTCATAAATCAGCATCTCCAAATAAAAATCAGGCTCCCTTCGGATGAAGGGAGCCGAGAAGTATATACGAGACCGAACGAGAGAACTGCTCTCGGCTGAAGCTTATTCTTCGGTTTCTTCCGCTGCGGTATCCTCAATAACCTCCGCTTCCTTTTCGGCAGCGCGGTTTTCATTGAGAACCTTGGCGTCGGCAAGAATGTCGCCCGCATTTTCTTTAACGGCGGTTACAACAGTCATAACCTCTTCCTTGGCACGCAGCGCCGCTGCGGTGGTATATGTATAGGCTTTTTTAGCCTCTTTACTGCTCAAAATTTTAAGACCGGCCGTTCCGAAAAGAAGTCCTCCGGCAAACAATCCGAGCTTACCCCATGCACATTTCATTTAAACAACCTCCTTTTGGTTTTTGAATATTATAACATTATTCGACCGAAAAATCAATTCCCCAAAGACGAATTAACAAAAATTTAAATTTTCTTGTTTTTTCTTTATATTGTGGTTTTTTAAGGAATTAATGAATAAATCCCCCACTTTTGGTGTAAAATAGAATCGTACAGGCTATATGACCCGCCACTTTATGCAATTTTGTAGGATTGCACAAGTTAAATGTCAAAAAATGGAGATTTACAGCCCCGACACAAAAAGTTACAGCCTTGTAACCTTTTTGTAACCACTTTTTAACCGTCATTTTAAACAAAAACACTGCTTTTTGCGACTTTGACATTGTCAGCACAAAGGCTTATAATATGCCTCGGCTTGCGAGATTTATTTCAAAGGAGTCATTTGATGTTAGAAAAAATAAAGTACCGTCTGTCTGACGCGGAGTTCATAAAGCGAACCCGTGTAAGGTGCATAGCGGCTATGACCGCCGTCACCATAGCGGTTGTTACTTTACTCGGATTTTCACTCAATACCGTAAAGGTGTTCGACGGCGAAAAAACCTACACAGTGCGTTCTGTGAGTGCGAATGTTGCAAATATTCTTTCCGGTCTCAGACTGAAATCCGAGCATTATAAAATAATGAACACCAAGGTGGAAAATCATCTTACCACGGTTGAGATTGCTTATTCGTTCCCTGTATTTATAACGGCGGGGGAAAACACGCTTGAAATCGAGTTTACCGGCGGCACTGTTCATGAAGCACTTATTGCGGCGGGCTTTGCTCCCGACGAAGACGATTTTATTGAGCCTGCGGCGGATGCCGAGATTACCGACACGGCTTATATTGATTACACGGATATTGAATATGTTGACGGCAGCTATACCGAGGTCATACCTCACACTCTCGAAACCGTTTATTCTGCGGACAAGACTTCCGGCAGCGAAACGGTAGAGGCGGGTACGGACGGCGAAAAGCGCATAAGCTATACCGAAAAAATAGTGAACGGCGTATCCTCCGGACGCACCGTGACCGGTGAAGAAGTGGTTAAAAGCGCCGTAAACGGCAGAAAAATCATCGGCACAAGGAAAGCGGCGGCAAAAAGCACCGCTGCGGCCGATAATTCGTCCTTCAAGGGCGTTTCGACCCTCACCCCGACTCTTAATATAGAATTTGATAAAAACGGCGTACCGCTTAATTATAAGTCCAAAATGGTATCACGCGCTACTGCGTATACCTATACCGGTCATAACTGCGCTACAGGCGTTGCTCCGCAGCCGGGCTATATAGCGGTAAATCCGAAGGTAATACCCTACGGCACAAAAATGTATATAAGAACGGCGGACGGCAGCTTTATTTACGGCTATGCCGTAGCAGCCGATACCGGCGGATTTGTAAGCAACCACCCGACAGGGGTTGATCTGTTTATGTCCACCCGCAGCGCCTGCATATCCTTCGGCGTTCGCAATGTTGAGATCTATATATTGGAATAATTAAAAGGCTGCTTAAAAACAGCCTTTTTTGAATTTCGGGAAGTGAAAAAATGATCGATGATATAAAAAATGAGCTGAATGCGATGGCGGAGGCGGATTATCGCGATTTTTCAAAGAAGCTTATTCCCGAAGCCTCTCTTCCGCTTCTCGGCGTGCGCTTGCCTGCCTTAAGGGCTGCGGCGGCGGAAATCGTCAAGAGGGGCAGGGGCGATGAATTTCTTCGCGAATGCGATTTTTCAAGCATGGAAATGTGCTTTTTATACGCTTATGTACTCGGTAAAACAAGGGCGGATATAAACGCCCTTATAAAATACTTTGATAATGCAGCTTATCATGTCGATAACTGGTCGACCTGCGATATACTGTGCCAGTCCTTTAAACAATGCCGACGGTATCCCGAGCAGGTTTGGGATCGGCTAACGGATTATCTTGCCTCGGGCAGGACCTATTATATGCGTATAGCGGTTGTTACCATGATGTCGCATTATTTGAATGATGAATATATCGACCGTGTGTTCGCGGCTTTGCGCTCTGCGCATAATGATGAGTATTACTATAAAATGGCGGCTGCCTGGTGCACCGCCACGGCTATGGCAAAATACCGCGATAAAACCTACCGTTTTCTTGAAGACTGCGGATTTGACGATTGGACTTATAACAAATCGATTCAAAAAATGCTGGAATCACGCCGAATATCGGATGAGGATAAAAAGATACTGCGCGCCATGAAAAGAAAGTGAAAATGTATAGGTCGAATTTTGACGAATGCTTTACATAATCTTTTATTCATTTTATTATGAATAAACATTTATCCCACTTATAAACAGACTTATCCACCGAAAAAGTCCTGCAAAGCTTAATTTTCCGTTTGAAACGGTGCGTAACTGTGGATATCACGGTGGATAAGTAGAAGAACTTTTAAGGTTGTCCAAGTTAACATAATGCAAAATTTGCAAGAAAATATTCCGAAAATTACCGATAATTCAAGTGTTACAAAAGAATATAAATCAGTGCAAAAAGCAGTTTTTTATCTGCCTTTTCGCTGAAAAGAATGAGCAGCAGACCTATGATCAGCGGAAGATCGCCGTCTATATTCAGCATATCCAAAAAGGGCAGCGACGAAAGCCCGCCTTTACGGGTATGGGACAGAGAATCTTCGTTCGATGCAGGAGGTGCCTGCGGGCCGGTTTGCACGGATTGCTGTGAAGCGGCGGAGCCTTGGCTTTGCACCTGGTTTTCCCTGTTTTGCAGCCTTACAAAGGGCGGCATCGGCGGCATGGGCTGCGCAGAGCTTTCGGCTGCTTTGCGGCTCATTTCACGCATTCTTTCAACGGCATCCTGCCGGCGGCGCATAAAATCGTTGTCACTCATAAAATCCCCTTCAAAATTCCGCTTTCCTTTATAAACGGCAGCATATCAAGTAATTTAAGCAGTCTTATTGCGGTATCCGCCCTTGCCTGTCTTTCCGCGCTTAAATGCGGGCGCAAAGCGTAAATCAGCTGAACGCGAGAATCATCCGCCGTATTTTTCATTTTTGAAAAAAGAGAGACTATCTGTTTTATATTTATATCGTCATAGGCGGGAGCGGCGGGCTCAGCCGTATTTTGCGGAGCCGCACCGTCATCCTCTCCTCCCAAAATGCTCTGCGCCATTTGCCTGACCCGCTCCATGCTGTCGGGGTCGTTCAGTATCGCCGAGAGCTTATCGCCCAGTTCGTCCATCGTTTTTTCCGTCCTTTAATACCGATTTTAATATCAGCTGCGCCTGCGGGCTTTTAAGCAGCCTTTCCATGCTCTCCTTATCGGACATAACCTTATTCAGCCTTTCCCTGTCCTCGGGCGATAGGCTGTTTATAAGCGACGAAGCGTCCTTGCTGTCGGCGGCGCGGTTTATAGTATCGCGGCTCAATTTTCCGCCGGACGAGGAAAGCAGCGCGTCGATAAGCCTTTGCTTGTTTATATCGTTGTAGTTCATAACTCAAACCCCCTTTAATATATTATGTAAAAAAACAATTTTGTAGAATAGGTGTTGTAATGAGAATTGTCGTTATTTCGGACTCGCACAGAAGAAGCGGGAATATAAAAAAAATCCTTGACGCGCAGCAAAGCGCCCGCCATATTTTCTTTTTGGGGGATGTGACGGGAGATATCGAGGATCTTATAAGGCTCTATCCCGATAAGACCTTTCATATTGTGAGCGGAAACTGCGATTTTTTTTCTTCATATCCATCCTCCGACATAGCGAATATAGCAGGGCACGGGATATTTTTTACCCACGGGCATACCTTGGGTGTTAAATACGGGACGGAAAGACTTATTTCCGCCGCTCTCGCCGCAGGCTGTGATATTGCGCTTTACGGGCACACCCATGTTTCAAAGGTATTATATGAGGACGGAATGTATGTTGTGAATCCCGGCTCCTGCGCAGAGCCGCGCGACGGCAGCAAAAGCTACGCCGTTATAGATATTGAAGAAAACGGAATAATGCCGATAATAATAAAAATATAAAAGTACAAAAAATCCCGTGCGGGCTTCGGTTTTAAAGAAGCTTACACGGGATTTTATATGCGAAACGAGCTTTACGGTCAAGATAGCATTTTCCGTTTATATAATGCCTGCTGAACAATTCAAAAGTACCTTAACCAAGCATGTTGGTGTAAACTTTTGAATTGTTCAGGTGCAAGGTTTTTGCGCAAAATTGCGCAAAAACCTTGCACTTTAAAAAGAATCACATTTTGATTCTTTTTAAAATCAGGCGACAATCAATGGATACTGACGGTCAAAACAAAGGTTTTGACCCATAAAATCGAGATTTTAACTCGATTTTATATAATTGCATTTGCTAATGCAATTATTCAGTAGACATTATATAAATTCCTTCATATTTCCGTCAAACAGCATATAACGAGTGACGGTGCAATATACGGGCGCGGTTTTTGTTTGCTCAAAAAACGCGCTCATAATAAGCGACGGGTTCAGGCTGCCGTTGTTTCCCGCCGCCAAAACAAATTGCGCGGTATTTCCTGCAAGCTCAAACGACTTTATGCTAGGTATAATATCAAAATCCTTTGTGCCGCCGCGCTTATCCCGCTTTTGGCAAATAACGCTTTCCTGCGATAAAAAATTTTCAAGCTCGGGGAAAAATTCGGCGCTGTCAAATTGCAGGCGGTAGCCCGCAAAGCAAATATCCTTTGTGGGCAAATGCGGCTCTGCCGCGCGTATAAACTCAATACCGGGAACCGACACGCCGTTAAGCCTTTGGGGCAATGTATCAAGCGGGTAATTATCGTCTGTTAAGCGTATGTCAATTATTTCATACAGTCCCTCAAACCCGAGCGACAGCGGCACGGCATAGTTAATGTAAATACGCTGATTAAAGCCCTCGGTGTACCACACGGGAATATCCGCCCGCATAATAATGCGGCTCATAAGGCGGTTCATATCAAGGTGAGAGACGAACTTCATTCGTTCGGTCTTGGTGTAAAAAATTCTAACGTTTTTCAAAGCAGACGCCCTCCCCATAGCGCGCGGCGCCGCAAGCCGAGCATTTTTCGCGGCAGTTGGGCGTGGTAACGCCCGCGTGAGATGCTTTGTTTTCGGATATTAAAAAGCTCTTTGAAACACCGTAATCAAGGTGCTCCCACGGCATAATTTCATCATATGCGCGTCGGCGGGATGTATAAAAATCGGGGTCAATGCCGCATTCCTTAAAGGTTTCAAGCCACTTTTCAAGGCTGAAATATTCCGTCCAGCTATCGAACTTGCAGCCTTTTTTAAACGCCGCCTCAATAACCCTTGATAACCGCCTGTCCCCTCTTGCTAAAACGCCCTCCATATAGCTGGTTGCCGAATCGTGCCAGCTTATGTTTACCTTGCGGTTTTTATTGCAGTTACGCAGGTAATACTGGCGGCGCTCGGTTTCCTCCTTTGAAATCTGCGGTTCAAACTGAAAGGGCGTAAAGGGCTTGGGAACAAAGGTGGAAACGCTTATTGAAACCGAAACAGGCTTGCCCTTGGGTTTGTTTTCCTGGTGGTAATAAAGGTCTACTATTTTTTGCCCCAATTCCGCAATGCCCTCTAAATCCGCGTCGGTCTCTGTGGGCAGACCCAGCATAAAGTACAGCTTTACCGCCGTATAGCCGCCCTCAAAGGCGGTAAGGCAGGTGCGGAAGATTTCGCCCTCCGTTACATTTTTGTTTATAACATCGCGCAGCCTTTGCGTGCCCGCCTCGGGCGCAAAGGTAAGCCCGCTTTTTCTTATGTGGTTGGTCTTTTGCAAAAGCTCCTTTGAAAAATTATCGATTCTCAGCGACGGCAGTGAAAGGCTTATGTGCTTAGGCTCCGTCCATTCAAGCATTTTTTCGAGCATAGGCTCTAGCTTTGTGTAGTCGCTTGTGCTGAGTGATGAAATTGAAATTTCATCATACCCCGTGTTTTCGCAGGTAGCCTTTGCCTGCGCGTTTATAACCTCCACGCTTTTTTCGCGCACGGGGCGGCAAATAAAGCCCGCCTGACAAAAGCGGCAGCCGCGAATACACCCGCGAAAAATTTCCTGCACGGCGCGGTCGTGTATAACCTCAATAAAGGGAACAACAGGCTTTGCTGGGAAATAGCAGGTATCAAGATCCTTTATAATTCTTTTGCGTATCTTGGTGGGTGCGCCGTCAAGCGGGGTTATCGCTTTTACGGTGCCGTCGGCATTATAGCTTATGTCATAAAGCGAGGGAACATATACCCCCTCAATTTGGGCTGCGGCGCGCAAAAATTCGCGCTTGCTTTTGCCCTGCTTTTTATACTCCTTGTAAAGGTCGATAACCTCCAAGTCGACCTCCTCGCCCTCACCCAAAAAGAATAGGTCGAAAAAGTCGGCTATCGGCTCTGCATTGCTGCAGCAGGGGCCGCCCGCCACCACGAGGGGAGAAAGCTCGGTGCGGTCGGCGGCGCGCAGCGGCACGCCCGCAAGGTCGAGCATATTTAAAATATTGGTGTAGGACATTTCGTATTGCAGCGTAAAGCCTATAAAATCAAAATCGCGTATGCTGTCGCGGCTTTCAAGACCGAAAAGCGGAATGTTTTTTTCACGCATAAGCGCTTCAAAATCCTCGCACGGGGCAAAAACGCGCTCGCACCAAATATCGTCGCGTTCGTTAAATTGGGAATAGAGTATTTTTATTCCCAAGTGCGACATTCCTATTTCATATGTATCGGGAAAACAGAAGGCAAACCGCACATCTACCTTGTTTTTGTCCTTCACAACGCTGTTTATTTCGCCGCCCGAGTATCTGCCGGGCTTTTGCACCGAAAGCAGCAGTCTTTCAAATTCTTTATCGTCCATTTTTTATCTCCGTTTTTTTAAGATTCCTCAAAGGAATTAAAAACATCCTTTTCAAAATTTGCCGCGGTAACCGCGCCCGAGCCGCCGTCAAACATAGAGTTTTTCATATAAACCGCAGCGATTGAATTCACGGGGTCGATCCAGAAATGGGTTCCGTAGGCGCCGCTCCAGCCGAACGCCCCCACAGGGAGAAAACGGTAATTTTCGCTTGTTATAACCCTAACGCCAAGCCCCCAACGCTCGTTACCCGGCATTATGCTTTCGGGCACCTGCGGTGTGGAAATAAGCTTTACCGCCTTTTCGGAAATAATGCGGTTTCCGTTTATTACGCCTTTGTTTAGCAGCATTCGCGCAAAGGATGTATAATCGCCGAGTGAGGATATCAGCCCCGCTCCGCCAAGATAATGCGTTACGGGTACATTCCCGAAAACGCAGCCCTTTTTCATTTCGGCAATTCCGCTTTTGCCGTTTTCCTTTTTATGCATGGGGATTATTCTTTCCCATTGCCCATTATTCGGTACAAAAGCCGTATCGTACATTTCACACGGGTCTGTGACATATTTCTTCAAAAAATCCGCATAATTCATGCCGGAAATCACTTCTGCAATTCTTGCAAGCACATCAAACGCGGCGGTGGCGTTGTATTGATTTTCTGTATATGGCTCAAAGCCGAGACCTGTGCCGGAATAATAATCAACCGTATCTTTAAGGGTTTTATTCGCCTCGTCGGAAAGCTTATTTGAGTAAAATTCTCCGCTGCTGCCCGAAACCAGACCGGATGTATGCGTAAGCAGGTGCTTTATCGTAAGCGTGGTTTGGGCTTTACGCACCTTTTCCGCCTTGCCGTCAATCATTTCGGCTATATACATATTTTTGAATTGCGGAAGATATTTCTCTACCGGGTCATCTATTTCTAAAAGTCCTTTATCGTACAGCGTCATTACGGCAACGGCTGTTACCGGCTTTGTTATAGAAGCCATTCTGAAAAGTGTGGAGTCATTCGGCGGGGTTTTATCCTCTGCCGAAAGAGTTCCGAAATGTGCCTTGAAAAGTGTATCATCGGGGCTTATTACCGAAACGGACGCGCCGCTGATATTATTGTTTTTAATATCGCTTTCCATTCTGTCGGAAATATTTTCGGATAAGGCATCTATTTTAATTTTTTTCATTGACAGCCTTCCTTTCAACTTTTGTATTAAACACGAGTTTATTCCGGTGAATAGGTCGTATAGCTTGTCCTATCCGCTTCGTATGCAGGGTTGCAGCAACCTTGAAAAAAGCAATTTGTAGGGACTATCGGTTTTTCATCCATATTAAATTTCCTTTGTATAATTTATTGAATTAAATTATACAATATTTCAGCCGCTCTTTCAACTACATTTTAAAAATACATATCTCAAAAAAGCGGCGGATTAAAAAAATGCGTTTACAATTTGAAACGGCAAAGTCTTTCTGTAATATATACAGGGGGATGATTTTATGAGCGAATACGGATATGTACGCGTGTCAAGCACAGATCAAAACGAAGAACGGCAGCTGATTGCAATGGACGAAAAGCATATACCTAAGAGTAATATTTATACCGACAAGCAATCCGGCAAGGTTTTTGAGCGGTCTCGGTATAAGAAAATGGTAAAAAGACTTAAGGCGGGAGATTTGCTTTATATATTAAGCATTGACCGCTTGGGACGGAACTATGAGGATATTCAAAAGGAATGGCGCATTTTAACGAAAGAAATAGGAGTTGACATCTGCGTTATCGATATGCCGCTCTTGGATACCCGAAACGGCAAGGATTTAATGGGGACGTTTATTGCCGATTTGGTACTGCAGATTTTATCCTTTGTGGCGCAGAGCGAGCGCGAGAACATAAGAAAGCGGCAGTCACAGGGTATTGCCGCCGCAAAAAAGCGCGGTGTGCGCTTTGGCAGACCCGAAAAACCGATATCCGAGAGCTTTGAAAAAACTGTAAAGCTGTGGGATAAAAAGCTTATTTCCACCGACGAGGCGCTTAAAAAATGCGGTATGAGCAAGTCGACATTTTACCGCAGAAGAAGAGAATTAAAGCTTATAAAAAAGTAAAGCAGGCGTTCAAAAAGTGTACCTTTTGACAAATGTCCTATTTCAAAAGAAAGTTATTGTTTTATTCAACAAAAATAACAAAATTGGAAAATTATAGTTGAAATACAGGCATTTGTGTGTTAAAATCAACATATAAAGCAGGCGTTCAAAAGCATGTTTAACGTATTATAAATCATTCAAGTACTACAAAAAACGGAGGATAAATAATGTGTAAAAAATACAGTGGAGAAATTTATGAGGGCATAGCAGGTGAAAGAAAAAATGCAAATCATAATTTTCTTTTTAATAGCCCCTATGATGCATTAGAAAATGCAAATAGAGTATGGGATTCTAATCCCGAATTACAAATTCCCAGACTACTGGCTGTTTGCGAAAAAACAACATACACAAATGGAGATCAAAGTATTAAATTTGCGTTTTTTCAGTTCAAGGATTCAAAAAGTTGTTTGGAATATATTTCTCAAAATACAGTAATTAAATGGTCAGATTATAAAACGCAAATTTGGAACGGAAATGCGAACTTTATGTAATTTTAAGGAGATTTATTAATGAAACAATGGAGTGCTCATGAAAAATTATATACGAAATATTTTATACTGTTCTTATTTTTACTGACTTTGCTTTTTTTAGCAATTTTAGCAATTATTATAATGATTTCTGAAAAAGCAACACTTTCAGAAAATACGGGTCTTTTCTTAATTTTCCTTTTTGTTGGTTCAGCAATATTTTTGCCGCATCATTTGGCAGTTAAATTGGTTAACCGAGAAAGAGAGCGCGAAAGATTAAAAATAATATCGTCAGGTAATTGGAAATTTCCAATTGATGAATTTTATATTACATGCGTTTCTAAAAAAGCTACAGACGTTTCTAACAATTCTTCTGTAAAGAAAATGATGTTAATTGCAAAACATATTATTGAAAACGAAAAAATACCAAGCGAATATGTTCATCTTTACTACGATAAAGAAAAGGTCATGCAATATTTCAACGAAAAGAATATCCCCGTAAATTCTGAGCTTACATCCACAATGATAAGTCAAGTAAATTTGCATTATAAATTGAAAGACAAATTGTATAAGGAAAAAACAAAAGCCCAACTTGAATACCTAATTCATAAAACAACAACTAAGATTAAAAATGCAAAGGAAGCCCGCTCTAGTCTTCACAAACTTTCATTAGTAATCTCACATTCAGCATATGAAAAACCGGAAAGTGATTGGGCTGTATTAGGGGGTATTGCTCAAGGTATTGCCGGACCGGCAGCGGGAATTGCCGTTGCTTCACAAACTATAGCTGAAAATGCGAAAATCGCACAGGAAAACCAACAAAATAAAGCCGCATGTGCCAGACAAGGTGATGAAATAAGGAAATTGGCTGATTCAATGGGAGAGAAATTAGAATGGGAATTAAAGGGATATAAGGAGACTCTGAGAAAACTTCCAACCCTAAAATACTTTAAAGATATAGATAAATTTGAGTTGTTTAAATCGTTAAAGATTCAGGGGAAAATATCCAAACAAAATGATCAAAACATTTATGCTGATATTTGTATTAAAAATAACTATGCATCCTATGAAACAGAAAGTAATGGAATACCGGTTGCAATTGACGGTGTGCTTATGGTTAAATTGTATTGTGACGAAATCCTTGTTGATGAATTTTTTGTTGCATTGCCGGAAAACGGTGTCGCCTGGGGCGAAGAAACCATTGTTAAACAATACCCAGCTAAACATATGATTGGCGAAAATCGGAAATATCGATTTGAATTTTCTCCGCATAACTTGTGGTTAATGGAACGGTAAATTTACAATTTTCGTTATGCTTGTTTATTGGAATGGAAATTTAGTCGGTAATATTGCATTTCTCCTTGCGTTAGAGTATAATATTAAAAATAACACAAGGAGAATAAACCTTTATGACAAATAAAAACGACACAGCTAAGCAATATGAAATTTGGCGTGAAAAGGCGACAGCCGATCCCGACATCATCGCCGAGCTTAATAAAATAGCGGGCGACACGAACGCTGTTGACGAATTGGCAACAATAAACGGCTTGAGCAGAAAGGAAAAAAGCTTTTCAAGCAAAATATGCTCTTATTTGTGTGAGTTGGAATTTAAGCAGTCAAAATTTGCGGTAAACGATACGGTTGTAAGAAGAATTTTGCCGTATTATTTTAAATATTACGAAGTAAGCGCCGAAAACAAAGCGCTTGAAAAATATTCGTACAGCGAGATTATGGCACTTATTGATAAAATAGCGGAAAAGCTGCCCGAAAAAATGAACTATACCGAAATAGACCGAATTATATGGTATTGCTACAGAAAAGACCCTGTAAGGTCTGAAATAGCAGTTGCTATGAGCCGATAATTCAGGAGCGGCTTAAAAAAACAACCGACAAGGAATTGCCGTTAAAGCATCTTGTCGGTTGTTTTTGTTCTTCTCTATTTTGAAAGCTGTCAAATCGAGCATTTTTACGGTATCCCGCCTACATTTTAATTATACTTATAACAATAAGGTAGAGCGCCGTTATAAAAAGAGAAATATTCACTTTGCCGTGAAAGCATAGGTAAACCGCGGCAAAAAGCACCGCTGCAGCAAGCGATAAGTTTATTATACGCATTATAAGCACGGCTTTTTCAGGCGTTCTTTTGCAGGTGAGCAGCGAAAAAAGCACCGTTCCGCCGTCAAGCCCCGTTACGGGAAGCATATTGAAAGCGCAAATTAAAAGGTTTATAAGCGCGCACACAAGCACCGGCTCGTTTTTATATGCAAGAAAGTTAAACCAAAGCGTAAAAAACAGCACTAAATTGACCGCAGGGCCTGCAAGCGCCACGGCAATTTCCTTTTTGCGCGAGCAGCCGAACGCGGTGGTTATTTCCACCGCCGCGGGCACAAGGCGCACACGTTTAGGGGAGCAATCGAGTATCCACATAGCAAGCAAATGCCCGCCCTCGTGCATTACAACCGCAAAGATAAGGGGCAGGGCATAGCCCGTCCTGTCAAACGCGAGCATTGCGGTAATAACGGCGGAAAACAAGAAAGACACGTAAAATTCCGTTCCCAACAGCTTAAACCTCAACTATGTCACCGCCCGCCGTTTCTATTACTTCCTTAATATCGGTATCAGTGCAAAGAACGGTATCATAAAAGCTCTTGATATCCTCATAAGAGCCTTTGAAAAAATATTTCATCGCCGTTAAAGCCAAAAGCAGCAATATGACCGCAATTGCCTCGGTAATTAAAATGCCCGCAATTCCTGCGGGCTGAAGGGATCTGTTTTCTTCCATAGCCATTGCCCCGTTTCTTGATATATGATATATATTATATATATTAAAGCGGAGCGGCTGAAATGAGTGTTTTAAATCAAATAAAGCCCCGAATCGAGCACCGCAAAGCGGCAGTCTCCGACCTGGACATACTGATGGATCGGTTCTTCAAAATCCTCGTATTCAAAAACGCTGTAGCTGTTAAGGTCTACCTGAATAAGCTTTGAAGAGCCCGAATTGCAGACCATGACACTGTCTCCCTCAACAAAAAGTCCCTCGGGGCGGCTGAAGGGCGACTTGTTACCGCCTATTCGCAGCTCCTCACGCATGGTGGAAAGATTGTAGCGCAAAAGCACATTGCACTCGGGAAAGCTTGCCCAAAGCGTGTTTTTGTAAAGCGCAATATCCGCCGCCGCACCGCCGCGGTATTTAAGCTCGCCCGACCAAAGCAGCGTGGCATCGTTATCCAAAAGGGCGGCACTGCCGTTATCCTCAAGCAGAAAAACCTTGCTGTTAGGCAAAACTATTGATTTTGCGGTGATATAATTACCGCAGAACATAGCGGTGGCTTTATAGTTGTTGCCGAATTTGGTGAGCAGGTATATATTCCGCGCGACATCGGTAAAATGCCCGTTTTCAAAGGAAATCATTTTATATGAGACAATGGTGTTCTCGTCAATAACATCCTTGCAGTAGGAAAATATTATGCCGTCCGACAGCGGCAGCACATCAAACACCCTGCCCGAAAATATTTTTTTCATCTGTTTTCACTTCCGTTATAGCTTTATTTCGCCGACCTCGAGCATTTTCTGCGCCGCAAGCAGCACTCCCGCGTGCGCGCTGTGGAAATTAAGTCCGCCCTGCATCCAAGCAGCATAAGGCGGGCGCAGCGGACCGTCTGCCGAAAGCTCTATTGAAGCACCCATTGTAAAAGCGCCCGCCGCCATGATAACCTTATCGTCATAGCCCGGCATATCCCAAGGCTCGGGGGTCACAAAGGCATCGACCGGGGCGCCGCTTTGCATACCGCGGCAAAAGGCGATAAGTCCCTCTGCCGTGCCGAGGGTCACGCATTGAATAATATCTCCGCGTTTATCTTCCGGTTCCGGAGTTACAGCAAAGCCCAAATCTTTGAAAAGGGCGGATGCGAAAACGGCGGTCTTCATAGCCTCGCCCACAACATGGGGAGCGGAGAAAAGCCCCATATACAGCTCTCTGCTGTGTCCGAGGGTAGCTCCCGCCTCGCGCCCGACGCCCGGGCAGGTAAGCCTGTAGGCGCATTTTTCTATAAGCTCGTGTTTACCCGCAATATATCCGCCGGTGGGGGCAATTCCGCCGCCCGGATTTTTAATAAGCGAGCCTGCAATAATATCCGCTCCAACCTCGCACGGTTCCTGCTTTTCGGTAAATTCGCCGTAGCAATTATCCACCATTATAATGCTTTTGGGGGAAGTTTCGCGCACTATATCGCACAGCTCGCGTATTTTCTCTATTGTAAGGCTGGGCCTTGTGCTGTACCCGCGCGAGCGCTGAATGTATGCCATTTTGTAGGTATTGACGGCAAGCTCCTTTTTTATTGCCGCTTTATCGGGCGTACCGTCGGGCAGCAGCGCTATTTCATTATACTCAACCCCGAAATCGGCAAGGGAACCGTCTGTCTTTTCGTCAATTCCGAAAACGCCCGTAATGGTATCGTACGGTCTGCCCGTAAGCACCAAAACCTTATCGCCCGGGCGTAAAAGCCCGAAAAGCGCCACTGTTAAGGTGTGCGTGCCCGAAACGAAGTTGTGGCGTATTAAAGAATCCTCCGCGCCCATGGCGTCCGCCATAACGCGCTCTAAAATTTCGCGTCCGCGGTCGTCATAGCCGTAGCCCGTAGAGCCCGCAAACGCCGATTCGGTTACGCCGTTTTTAATAAACGCCGAAAGCATTTTAAGCTGATTATATTCGGTTATATCGTCTGTTTCCTTAAAACGCAGGGAAATTTCCGCAAGTATTTTTTCATCCAGCTGCATTAAGCGTTCATCTATATTAAAAAAATTATTTATGTTCACTTTCTCACCTTATAACCGGCTGTGTAAAGCCTTTTAAATCCGTATTTTTCATAAAATCCCACAAGCGGCGGCTTGCAGCATAAAAGCATTTGCCGCCCGCTGTTTTTGCATATTATCGCTTTAAGCGCCTGCCCGCCTTTGCCCTTTTCAAGGCTTGCAAGCCCGCAAAGCAGGGCGTAATTGCCCGTATTAAAAGAAACTGCGGCGCATTTGTTTTTAATTCCCCAAAGTGAAGCCCCGCCCCTGTTCAGTCGGCGGCAGTAATCAACCGCAAAGTGGGGGTAATCGGGCACATCTAACCCTGCGGCGGAAAAAACCTCGTAAATATCCTTGCTCGAAAGCCTGCCCCACATATCGGAAAGCGGGGAAGTATCGGCACAGCGCGCCATTACCTCCACCGTTTCTGTAGGCTGTATTCCCAGTTTTTCAAACGTCACGCTATCGGTAAAAACCGTTTTGGGGTTAAGCATTTTAATAAACCCGGCAAGCTCTTCTGTATCCCCGCCGCCGTAAGAAACGGTCATATTGCCGTCAGATAATGAGATATACGTCTCCTCGCCTGTCTGCTGCCAAAAATAAACATCGGGGTCTTCTTTGTAGCAATCAAAAAGGCACTTTATTCTTATATACTCCGCAGTCGGTTTTGAAGCCTCTGGCAGATCGTTTACAAGCCTTATCATTCAATTTCGCCGCTGCAAATGCCTTTAAGCATATATTCCGCAAGCCGCAGCGCGTTTTCAATATCGCACTTATCCGCAACCGAGGCGGGTGAATGAATGTACCTGCACGGAACCGAAATAGCCAGCGTGCGCACTCCGCCGCGGCTTGTGTGCACCGCGCCCGAGTTATTGCCGCCCGCAACCGCCGCCTTGGGCTGGCAGGTTATGCCGCTTTTAAGGGCGGCATTATAGTAGGCTTTATCGTAAACGGTGGCTCTGTCCATAAATGAAACTGCAGGACCGCCGCCTAAAACGCAAACACGTCTTGAAGGCTCGACGCCTGCAATATCCGCCGCAGTGGTGCCCTCAAGCACTATTGCCGCGTCGGGCGCTACGGTGTAAGCCGCCGCTTTCGCGCCGCGAAGACCTACTTCCTCCTGAACCGAGAAAACGGCGTAAAAATCGTACTCCGCTTCTTTTAAAAGCATAGAGATAAGCACCGCGCAGCCGATTCTGTCATCAAGCGCCTTTGATTTTATTTTATCGCCCGCGTCGGTATATTCCCCGCAAATCACGGCGCGGTCACCGGGGGAGACAAGCTTTAAAGCATCTTCTTTAGAGGAAGCGCCTATGTCGATATAAAGCGTGTGCGGGTCGGGCAGCTTTTTGCGCTCGTCGGTGGAAATCAAGTGTATAGGCTTGCCCGAAATAACGCCGTTTATGCCGTTTACCATAACGCGGCGGAACATAAGAATTGATGTGTCAATTCCGCCCACGGCGGAAAATTTCAGAAAACCGTCGTCCGTAATATATGTTATTATTAAGCCTACCTCGTCCATATGCGCATCAAGCATAACCTTTTTAGCGGGCGTTTTTTTGCCCTTTTTAAAGGCCATAATGCTGCCGAGCGGGTCAATTTTGTATTCGCAGCAGTCTTTTATTTTATCTATAATATAGTCTCTTACCGCCGTTTCGTCACCCGAAACAGCGCAGAGAGTGCATAGCTCCTTTAAAATTTCAAGCATTTAAAAGCCCTCCCGACAAAATATATTTTGCGAGCAGTTCGGCAGAGCTTTCAATGTCCGCAAGGCTTACTGTTTCAACCTCTGTGTGCATATTGCGCAGCGGAATGGAAACGGTGCAGGTTTTAGCGCCGCTTTCTGCCGTCGACAGCACGTCCGCGTTAGTGCCCGTTCTGCCGCCCATAACTTCGGGGGCGTAGTCAATTCCGTTTTCCGCAGCCACACTGCAAAGCTTTTTGGAAACGCTGCCGTCAAGCACGGGGGAAAAGCCTATCATCGGTCCGCCGCCTAATTTGCCACATTCCTCCGCCGATATTCCTATACCGTCCCCAAAGGTAACGTCAACCGCTATCACCTCATCGGGGCGTATACCGAAGGATGCCGCGGCGGCACCGCGCATACCAAGCTCTTCTGCGTCGCTGAAAAGCAACACCGCTCTGCAGGGCAGCGCTTTACCCGAAAGCAGCTCCGCCGTTTTTAAAAGGCAGGCAACGCCGGCGCGGTCATCAAACGAGCGGCCTGTTACAAGCCCGCCCGAAAGCTCGGCAGGCTCTGCGGAAAATGTAATGTAATCGCCGAGTGATACTAAATCTTTAGCCTTAGCGCCCAGCATTGTATCAAGCTTTATGCTTGCTATGTCGGAATATTCCGTCTCCCCGCTTGCAAGGTGCGGCGGGGTGCTGCAAAAAACAGCGGGAATATTCTTTTTTCCGTGCACCGTAACGGCACGGGCAGGCAGCGCGCGCAGATCTATGCCGCCGCAGCAGGCAGCGGTAATGAAGCCCTCGTCGTCGATGTCGGTAACGGTGAATGCAACCTGGTCTATGTGCGCATCAAGCAAGACGGTGTAATCGGCGGCGCCTTTTATTTTTCCTATAACCGCGGCGCCGCGCCTTTCAACCTCCGCATATTTTTTAAGCTCCTCGGCGGCGTAATCAGCCGCATCGTGTACAGCCCCTACCGAATCAAGGCTTGAAAGCTTAAATAAAACCTCTTTAATATCCATTACAGCTTATTTACCAAGTCCTTATAGTAATTTCCGCGCGCTGCAAAATTCGGGAACGCATCGAAGCTGGCGCATGCGGGGCTTAGGGTCACAATATCGCCCGAAACAGCGTCCTTATGCGCGGCTGCTACAGCCTCGTCAATATTTTTAACCCTTACAATTTCCGGCTCACCCTTGTAGTTTTTATCGGCGCGGATGCATTTTTCGATCTTTTCGGCGGTATCTCCGCATAAATAAAGCTTTTTGACCTTTTCAATCACATAAGGCACCATGGGTTCAAAGGGGATGTGCTTATCATATCCGCCCGCTATAAGCAGCACCTTGCGGTCGAAGGCCTTGAGCCCCGCTATTGTGCGGGTAGGGCTTGAGGCTATCGAATCGTTGTAATACTTAACGCCGTCAAGCTCGCGAACAAATTCGATTCTGTGCTCAACGCCTTTAAACTCGTGCGCAACACGCTTTATCGAGTCCATGCTCACATAGCCCCAGACTGCCGCTATCGCCGCTAAATAATTCGCTACGTTGTGGTCGCCTAGTACCGCTATCTCGCTGCGGTGCATAATGGGTGCGTCAATCCCGCGGTACGCCATATGAATAGTGCCATCGGTATCAAGCCACGCGCCGTTTTTAAGCGGCTGCTCCATACTGAAAGAAAGCGACTGCCCGCGAACATACTTTCTGAACTCGCGGGTTATATCGTTATCACGATTGAGCACTGTGCGCGAAAACGCGTTTTGGTGCAAAAGAATATTTTTCTTCGCCTCAACGTATTCGTCCATATCCTTATGAATGTCAAGGTGATTGGGCGCTACGTTGGTAACCACCGCCACGTCGGGGCTTTTGCGCATAGATATAAGCTGAAATGACGAAAGCTCGGCCACCACGAAATCCTCGGGCTTTATGCTCTCAATTTCGGGCAGCAGGGGCTTGCCTATATTGCCGCCGAGGTGCACCGTTTTTCCCTCTGCCTCCAGCATTTTGGCAATAAGGGTGGTTGTGGTGGTTTTTCCGTCCGACCCGGTAACGGCGAATATCGTTGCGGGGCAAAGATCGAAAAATACCTCCATTTCACTCGTGACCGCAATTCCCTTTTTGCGCGCCGCCTCAAGCTCGGGCAAGTTGAAGTTCATACCCGGCGTGCGGAATATAATATCAACCTCTAAATTATCAAGATACCCGTCGCCGAGGCGCAGCGCTGCGCCCGCCGCTTCAAGCTCATCCGCCAATGCGCCTATCTGTTCGCGGCTGCGGCGGTCGCAGGCGTAAACTGTCGCGCCCTTACTCAAAAAATTCAAAACCAGGGGAGTGTTGCTCACTCCTATACCGCACATTGCGATTTTTTTACCGTTTATCTGCTTAAAAAACTGTTTGCAATCCAAGCTAATTGCCCCCAATATATCATTATACCTTTCTATTATACTTAAAGCGGCGGGAAATATCAACATATACCGCGCCGTTTTTAAAAATAATTTACTTTTTTATGCATTTAATGCGTCGGCGTATAATACGGCAGGCAAATTGCAATAAAAAAGCGCCGCTGTGTATGCGGCGCGTGCAGTCAATCGGCAAATTCCTTTTCAAAGCAGCACATAATATTTTCATCGTTGGAGCAGATTATTTTATCTGCCAAAAGCTTAATATCCTCACAGGCGTTTGCCACGGCGTATTTTCTTGCGTTTGTTTTAAAGGCGGTTATATCGTTTTTACTGTCGCCTGCCACCGCAACATTGCTTATATCGGTCCTGAGCTTTTTGCAAAGCCATATGAGCGCTGCTCCTTTGCTTGTTCCCGGAGGGCATATCTCCAGATTGTTCTGCAGTGACGAGGTGATGAATATTCCGCCGAAAGCCGACTTAAGGCGTTTTTCGCAGTACGTTCTTTCATTTGCGTTTTTAAAGAAAACATCAAACAGCTCGGTTTTGCGGTCTTTATCATCGAAAAGTGCGGCAAGGGAATTAACTGCACGTCTGCTTTTGAACATTTCGGGCATGAAGCTTTTATCTATATTATAATAATTCAGCTGCTTAAGGTTCAGCTTTTCGCCCTCGACCAGCGGCGTACCATCCGAATATACCTCGATAAAGGTCTCATACTCTGACAGGATATTAAATATTTCCCATGCGGTATCCGCGGGGAAACAGTCATATTTAATGAATCCCTTTCCTCTTTGCCAAACGCCCGCGCCGTCGGAGAAAACAATATATTTGACGCAGGTATTTTCGCGCAGCTCCGCAGGCACCTCATACAGCGTTCTTCCGGTTAAAAGAACGGTGCTTATCCCTTTTTCCGACAGTCTTTTGATTGCCTCGAGATTTTCCCATGAAACCTCGGTGCTGCTTGAGAGCAGCGTTCCGTCCAAATCGGTTGCAATATATTTTACCGCTTTTTCCTTTTTGTTTATCTGTATAACATACCTCTCCAGCGGATATGTCCAAAGCGTGGGAATATTTATGATGATGAATTTAGATGCCGCCTCCGTAATCGGGTTCGACATATTGTTTATCTCTAAAAAAGAGCCGAAAACGCCGCCGATATACGAGCTTATGAGAATATTGAAAAGCGCGAGGATAAGGTACATAACAGAGCTGTAAACGGGATTAATATTTGAATGAAATGTTATTTTTCGGTTGATGAGATATGCCGCTATGTAGCCTACACAGGTTGAAATCAGGTAAGCGAACAAATAGCCGCGGTATTTGATTCCGAGCAGCGATAAGACCGCATTATCGGGGAGCGGAACGCTTATGATGCCGTCAAATACACGGTATATCAGGAACAGATAGGTGAAAATATCCAGCGCGGAGGTAATAACAACAGATATATTGAACTTAATAAACTTCCATAATTCCTCATTCATTTTCATCAACCCTTATTTTTTATTGCAGACTTCGCATTATCTGAATAATAGCATTTCTCTGTTAAATCAAGGGTATGGCTTTTGTAAAATTCGGGTAAAATTTTATCCCCGCTCGGCATTAAACCGAACGGGGACGGTGGGTTATTACAGTCTGTCGACAAACTCTCTCTCGCCGCCCTCTTAGAAGGGCGGCGGGCTTTTTTCTGCTTATTTTTGTCTGTTTCCGGATATTTCGATTAAACACGCTTTGAAAATTAATGTTTGGTCAAATCGGTTAAATCCATATCATTGTTAAGTAACGACAACGATTTAAAAAATTTTTCAATTTCTTTTTTCTTTTCGTATGTTGAGCCGGGAGTCGCAGTGGTATTATACAATGACATAATCTTTCCCAAAAGCTCATAAATATGCTTTAAATCATCTGTGCCGCACTGTTTTGTCAATGCAGCCTTAATATCGCGGTAAAATGTTGCGTAATACACCGTGCCGGCGCCGTAGGTTACCGTAATATCGCATAATTTTCCGTAGGTCTGCCCGCAAATCTGCTCCGTATGTATTGCCGCATTAAGGGCATTGCCGTAATGCTCTTTATCGGGCGAGTCAATTGTATTGCCGATTGCGGTATATAACCCGGCAACCGCATTTTTTTCGGTGACGAAAAGTTCATTAAAAGCATTATCGTATTTTTTCGCGTCTTTTTGTTCTCGAACGGCGTTGAGTATATTGGGCAATGCAAGCAGCGCGGCCGCCGCGAACACACCGATAATAATTATTATTTTCTTTTTCATATAAATTCGCCGTCCTTTTCCTGAAAGATATATTCGCCTTAAATATCGTCGGATATTATTTTCCAGTAATATTTTCTTTTCGCCTCGGTGAAATCGTCAAGCACGCCGTGCTCCGGGTCAAAAAATTTGCCCTTAAAGTACAGCGACCAATGCCAGCAGCGCGGTGTTTCCAGGCTTAAAAAGCATATTTCGGGCAGATCCTCGCGCCTGCTTACCGGGACGCGGTTTTTTTCGTATCTAATTCCGAGAGTGTCAAGCGCACGATACATCATATTAAGATCGGTCTCGCGCTCGGTGCCCACAATTTTTATTATCTTATCAACCGTTTCTCCCGAAAGCATGGCAAGCACCGCCTGACCGCACTGCAGCGGGGTGGGTTCATGAATATAAAAGGGGTTTTTGCAAAGCGGCATGGGCGGTCACCTATGCAAAAAAGCGTGCTATTACAGGCACAAGGTATGTTACAAAGGTAACTATTGCCCCGGCGGAAAGCACGCCGAGCACGATTGACGGGAATGCTTTTTTCAGCTTCATTTCAAGCATTGCAGCAATAAGCGCGCCCGTCCAGGCACCTGTGCCCGGCAGCGGAATTGCAACGAAGATAAACAATCCCCAAAATGCGTATTTCTGCACCGTTTCGGATTTGCTGTTCGCCTTATTTTCAAGACGGGTTACAAGCCCGTCGAGCTTGGGCATTTTTTCGCGCATAAAGGCGAATATTTTTTTAATGAATATAATAATAAACGGCACGGGAATAAGATTTCCGATAATAGAAACAAATATAACTGCCCAAAAAGGCAGCCCCATGCCGACGCCTATGGGTATTGCGCCGCGCAGCTCGATTACCGGGACCATTGAAACAAAAAAGGTGATAATAAGCTTTCCGAGGGTTGTGCTGAAAAACGCCATAAATTTCTCCTTATCTGCGCAGGGCGGGGATTATTCTGCCGAGTGCTGAAAATAAATACTTATAATTAACCGCCGCCACCGCAATTACTCCGAGCACCTGAACGGGAATCCAGAACGGAAGCTCGAAAACAATAAAAGCGGTTTGCACAAGGGTTATTGCGGTATTTGCGGCAACGCTGCCGCCGTAAAGCTTAAAGCGGATATATTTTCTTGAATTTGCGGCGCGGATCAAAAACACCGCGAAATAGCTTATAAAGGTAGCTATCGCCGCGCCCTGAACACCGAGGGGAGAGGGTATAAGCAGAAAATTAAGCGCGATATTTATTGCAGCGCCCGCCATTGCGGTTAAAAATGATATTCCGCTCTGTTTGGTAACAACATACACCGTGCCTAGGAATGAGGTGAATGCAGTAAACACCATTGAAAGCGCCAAAACGGGCACATATTTCCACGCTTCATAATACTCTGCGGCGGAGAGAATTTTTATAGCGGGCTTTGCAAGGGCGATTATTCCCGAGCCCGCCAAAAACATAACCGCCTGAAACGAGCGCCACACACCGCCGAAAAACTCGGCGTGCTCCTTTTCGTCACCGTGCGATTCAACAACGGCGGAAAACTGCCACGCCTGCATAAATACGCTTGATACTATGGTTAAAATGGTCGGAATCTTATACGAAACCGCATAAATACCGTTTGCCGTGTTGCCGATATAGCCGTTTACCATATAGCGGTCGGAAACACTGGTTATCCACCAAAAAACCGTTGTGGGGATAAGCGGAATACTGTATTTAAGCATTTTGGCAAATGCTTTTTTGCGCGGGTGCGGGGTGAACTGCAGCCACAGCTTTTCCTTTATAAACATGAAGACCGTGCAGAGAAAATCCGCCAACACGACTGAAAGCACATAGCCCGTAAGCCCGATTTTCATAACTGCCAAGAATATTATATTAAGCGCAATAACAAGAGATGTGTTAATTATTCCCTGCACCGCAAAAAGCGCCGTGTTACCCCGCGCTCTTATAAACTGCGCGCAAAGCGAATGGTAGCAGGAGGAAAGCGTGTATATGACAATAAGCCATATATGCCCGCGAAACTCCTTAACTATGCCGAGCAGCGGAACTATGGGAATAAACATAAGTGCGCCGAGAGTTATAACAATAAAGCCCGCCGTGAAAATACTTCGCCTGCCGCGCTCATTATCAAGCGCAAAGCGGAAAACACCGTCGGTAATGCCGAGCGATATTACGGGGAAAAGCAGGTTTGCGGTTTGGGTTATCAGGTCCGCCGTGCCGTAATCCGAAGGCGACATATACCCGGTGTAAAACCGCACCATGAAAAAAACAAGTATTTTCGAGCCGAATGTACCTATGCTTATAAGCAGTGTGTTTGAAAACAGAGTTTTATATTTATTAGCCAAGCGGGAAGCTTCACCCCTTTACGATAAGCAAGGCAGACATATCCGCCCTTAAAATCGAATTTAAGCCCTATTATCTTACCACATTTATCCGCTGTTTACAAGTTTTTTTAAAATAGTGCTTGACAAATACATATGAATGATGTATCATATGAACAGAAATTCAAATGAATGAATATTCATATGAATGGGGGTTGAAATATGGAAAAGCATATGCACGACCACGCCGAGATGCTTAAAGCGGTGCGGCACGAGCTGCCGAAGGACGAAATGCTCTGTGATTTAGCCGATTTGTTCAAGCTTTTCGGCGATACCACGCGTATGCGCATTTTGTTCTCGCTTTTTGAATCGGAAATGTGCGTTTGCGCCATTGCGGAGCTGCTGGGTATGACCCAGTCGGCAATTTCGCACCAGTTAAAGGTATTAAAGCAGAGCAATTTGATTGCCTGCCGCAGAGAGGGCAAAACAATCTATTATTTCCTTGCAGATGATCATGTGCGAACGATTATAGGTCAGGGATTTAATCATTTAACAGAAGAAAGGAAAATGAAAAATGAAAAAAACATTTGAACTTGAAGATCTCGATTGCGCAAACTGCGCCGCTAAAATGGCGGAGGAAATAAGAAAAATTGAGGGCGTTACCTTTGCGGACGTGAATTTCCTCACCCAGAAAATAACCGTTGAGGCGGACGATAGTGAGTTTGATAACATTATGAAAAAGGCGGTTAAGGTTTGCCGCAGGGTTGAACCCGATTGCCGCATAATACTTAAATAAAGCAAAAAGGGGAGCTTTTTATGAGCCGCAGACATAAAAAAAGGCTTATCCGCATAATTGCGGCGGCGGTGCTGCTGGTTGCGGCGGCGCTTATTCCCGTTGACGGGTGGCTTAAAGCCGTTATATTCCTTATTCCTTACTTTACCGTAGGGTACGACGTGCTGTGGGGCGCTGTAAGAAACATCGCCCACGGTCAGGTTTTTGACGAGCAGTTTTTAATGTCTATTGCAACTATAGGCGCTTATGCCTCGGGCGAGTACCTTGAGGCGGTTGCGGTTATGCTGCTTTATCAGGTGGGCGAGCTTTTCCAAGGCATTGCCGTGGGTAAAAGCCGCAAGAGCATTTCAAGCCTTATGGATATCAGACCCGACAGCGCCACTGTGCTGCGCGACGGCGCGGAAATAAAGGTATCTCCCGAGGAAGTATCCAAAGGGGAAACAATTATTGTAAAGCCGGGCGAGAAAATTCCGCTTGACGGCACGGTGCTTACGGGCGAGACCTCTGTTAATACCGCCGCGCTTACGGGAGAAAGTATGCCGCGCGATATTAAAGAGGGCGATAAGGTAGTGAGCGGGTCTGTAAACCTTACGGGCGTTATAACCGTGAAAACCGAAAGCGTTTACAGCGAAAGCACGGTTGCGAAAATTCTCGACCTTGTGGAAAATTCATCATCTAAAAAAGCTAAGGCTGAAAACTTTATTACCCGCTTTGCAAAGTATTACACCCCCGCGGTGGTTATAGCGGCGGTGGTGTTGGCTGTTTTGCCGCCCCTTATTATAGGCGGCGGTTGGAGCGATTGGCTGCAGCGCGCGCTCAACTTCCTTGTTGTTTCCTGCCCCTGCGCGCTTGTAATTTCGGTTCCGCTCTCATTCTTCAGCGGTATAGGCGGCGCGTCAAAGCGTGGCGTGCTTATTAAGGGCTCGAATTATCTCGAGGTGCTTTCAAAGGTTGAAACCGTGGTTTTTGATAAAACCGGAACGCTTACAAAGGGCTGCTTTACCGTCAGCGCCATTCACCCCGAAAAATCTGACGAGGCGGAGCTTCTGGATGTTGCTGCTGCGGCGGAGAGCTACTCAAACCACCCGATAGCCGAATCTATAATCGCGGCGCATAAGGGTCACATTGACCCATCGCGCATAGGCGAGGTAAAGGAACACGCCGGAATGGGAATTGAGGCGGTAATAGACGGCAGAACGATTTTCGCCGGCAACAGCCGCCTTATGGATAAGGTGGGCGCTAAATGGCACAACTGCCACATAAACGGCACTGTTATTCATATTTCCGAAGGCTCTGATTATTTGGGACACATAGTTATTACCGATGAAGTAAAGCCCGATTCAAAGGACGCGATAGCCGCACTTAAAAAGCTCGGCATTACCAAAACCGTAATGCTTACGGGCGACCGCAGGGAAATAGGCGAGGCGGTAGGCAAGGAGCTGGGACTTGACGAAATTCACGCAGAGCTTATGCCGGCGGATAAGGTTACGGCGGTTGAAAAGCTGATAAGCGAAAACAAGACCCTTGCCTTTGTGGGCGACGGCATAAACGACGCGCCCGTACTTGCGCGCGCCGATGTGGGCATAGCAATGGGCGCTATGGGCAGCGACGCGGCTATTGAGGCGGCGGATATAGTGCTTATGGACGATAAGCCCTCAAAACTGGCGGATGCGGTTAAAATTGCGAGAAAAACTATGTCAATAGTACGGCAGAATATAATCTTCGCGCTGGCGATAAAGGCGGCGGTGCTGCTGCTGAGCGCCGTAGGTCTTGCGAATATGTGGATAGCAATTTTCGCTGATGTCGGCGTTACGATAATAGCGATATTAAACGCTATGCGTGCAATGAAGTAAAACATTCGTATCCTGACAAAAAGCCCCTCACACTTTAAAGTGCGAGGGGCTCAATCTGTCACTTAAAAATTTACTTTTGCGGCGGCGACTCCGCATATTTCGCTTTTTACGCACCGCACATTTTCATTACAAGGCTGTGCGGCAAAAGCTTTGCAAGCACGCGGTAGAATTTGTAAAACAGCAGATTGGTGTAAACTCCCTTTTTGCGGGCGGAAGCCGCAAGCGATTTTTCCGCCATGACTGTGGGGTTAACGCGCGGCAGGGTGTCAAAGGTGTGGCTTGAGCCCGGCGCAATCCCCGCAAGGGGCAGAAACTCTGTGTCCATAGGCCCGGGGCAGACAGCCAAAACATTAATCCCTCGCGGGCGAAGCTCCGAGCGCAGCGCTTTTGAAAGACTTAAAACATACGCCTTGGTAGAGCAGTATACCGCCATTCGGGTATTCGGCGCAAAGGCGGCTATGGAGCAGGTGTTGACGATCTCACCGCCGTTTTTCATATACGGCAGCGACACTGAGGTCATAACCGTCAGCGCTTCGCAGTTAAGGCGCACCATCCCGCCGTTATCCTCATATGAAAGCTTATCGAAATCCCCGAGTTTGCCGAAGCCCGCATTGTTTATAAGCAGAGCAATTTCGGGTTTTTCCTCTTCAAGCATGGAGATATAGGTCTTAACGCTTTCCTCCTTGGTGATATCAAGAGGTATTATTCTTACCCTTTTGCTTATCTGCTCTGCAGTTTGGCGGAGGTTTTCCTCTCTTCTGGCGATCAGCCACAGTTCGTCTATATCGGCGTATCTCCGTGCGGCGGCAAAGGCATATTCGCGCCCGAGCCCTGAAGAGGCGCCGGTTATTACTGCAATTTTCAAAGTTAACACATCCTTTACAGATTATTATATATCAGATAAAGGCGTATTGCAAGCACTTATTAATCGCCGATACAGGTATGCGATTTAACGGAATGAGTTAATTTTAAAACCGGGTTTATTTTATTTTGAAATAGGCTTTTTATCAGTCCACCAGTTTGTTTCGTATTCGATCTCAATCTTCTGCGCGTTTTTCGGAACCATCGCCGAAAGTCCCTGCTAATACTGAAACAATTCCTATCACAATAAAAAAGATTGCTGCACACGCTATTATTTTTTCGGTGTTGCGCGGTCTGCGGGTCATGCAATTGGGACAGACGGTTTGTGCCGAGGTATAAACAGTTCCGCATTTTTTGCAAATTATCGGTTTTGACATGAAAATTCCCCCAAAAATAAAATCTGCACTCATATTATAGCAAATTTCTAGCTAAAAGTCAGTAGCGAGAAATTTTCTACATAAAATATTTCCGGAGGGTGATATTTTATGCCGTACTATAAACGGATACGCGATTTAAGGGAGGACAGGGATCTTACCCAAACCGATATGGGTAAGGTGCTCTCCTGCAGCCAACGGGTTTACAGCAACTATGAACGCGGGGATATTGATATTCCCACGACAACTTTAATTAAAATAGCTGACTTTCACAATGTATCTGTCGATTTTCTGTTGGGTCGTACCGATAATCCGAAGCTTAATAAGTAAGAATTATTCCGCCGCCCCGTACATATCATTAAAAAAGGGGGGCGGCGAAATGGAATTTTTTAAATACGGCGGAATAGCCCTGGCGGTGCTGTGCGGCTTGGTGCTGCTTATTTTTGCGTTTAAAAGCGGAAAGCCCTTAAGAATACTTTTGCTGAATGCGCTTCTGGGGATTTCGGTGCTGATTCTTATAAACCTCACAACCCGTTTTACCGGGGTGCATATACCGATAAATCGGTGGACGGCAGGCTTCTCGGCAGGTTTCGGAATTCCCGCGGTAGGTCTGTTTGTGATGCTGCCGTTAATATTCAATGCTTAAATTTTGTTTAAAATTGGCATTCAAATGTTAAATATATAAAAAAATAAGAAAACTCTTGAATAATATGTCATTTTATGTTATAATAATGAAAAACTTGGGAGGAAACATAGAATGAAGTATGATTTTAGAGTACGAAGTGATGAAATCTGTACGGAGGAGGGAGAACGGATAACCGTATACGGTGTTGATGTTATAAGCGAAGGCGCTGCCGTGAAAACGCTTAAGGATGTATTCTGTAACAGGAACGACGCGGAAGCATTTGTGCGTTTTTGCTCTGACGGGGCGATACCGCCCGAAGAGCTTGAAAACGCAGCAGCCGATGCCGTTGATAAGCTCGGCTGCTGCAGTGCGCCGTTTATCTGATTCGGCGGTGAATGCTGTTTATTTGCAGCCCGCATGCACTTAGGGAAAGCCTATTTGGGAGGATAGGCTTTCTCGCAAGGTGCTTATAGGAATAAAAAAGACCGTAAACCGATGTGACTCCAAAAAGTCAGACTTTTTGCAGCGTAGTAGTTTTGACGACTGCTACGCTGTTTTTATGCGGCTAAGATGTTGAGCTGATATTGAACCGGACTCATCCACCTAAGCGTGGCTTTTATCAACAGTGTTATCGGGCTTCTTTTCCGAAGGCGAGGTCCTCGGCTTTGTTGACGGAGTTTTTGCATTAAAGCTTCATGGATTTGATCTGTTTGTGGGTGTAATCACAACCGCCTGTGAACCGAGTCCTAAATATGCTCTTGTAACAATATCTTTACCATAATATATTATCGCTTGTCTTTGCGAATCGTTAAATATGTTTTTTATCGTCATATCCGACAAGCACCAAGCAATGCTCCGGAGCTATCCACTGTATATAGCTGTTACCGTAAGGAATTTTGCGCCCGTTGAACGGCGTCTGCATATCTGTTGTTGCCCACAAAATAACAGGTATATTTTTATCGATATACTGTGAGCACAAATATTCCAGCGTCTGTCCCTGCACCGTTGTCGCCGATAATTTCGCACCTGTTTTATTAACATACTTATTAACGGCCTTTGTTATTACCGGAGCATAGCAGCCCATACCGCTTCCGCAAGGATCTCCGCCGAAACAAACATTCGGGTCAAAGCTTTCGTAAGAGCCTTTATCCAAATAATTATTGATAAAAGTTTCGGGGCTTATGTTTTGATTATAATATTGCAGCGCCATTACCGCACTGAGGCTTTCGCAGGCTGTTTTATAATTGTCTGACTGGTAAATAAACGGCACATTGATAATTTTCTTTTCACCGGTATTTGTAACCTTTGTTGTAAACCCGTTTTCTTCAAATACTCTTATTTCAATGGCACTGCCGTCTGATTTTCCGGCATAAGCGGAATCAGTATCTGAAACTCCGGTAAATCCATGTTTAATTAGAATGTTTCCGAGTATAATAACTAAGCACAATGCAAAAATTAAAGATTTATTGAGTAATCGTTTTACCTTCATTTCTTCTCCTTATTATTTTTAAAAAAATATATTGCGGCAATATTGCAACCCTCCTTTAAAGGCGCAAATATCCTCTTAAAAACACAACAAACGAAGAGATTATTTAGGTTACAGATTTTTTAAAAATAACATTTTGAAAAATTTGTAACCTGTTTTTTTGGATTGTTGTAATGTCAGGGGAGAAATAATTTTATTGTTTTTTGAAAGGGGGCAAAAAAATAACACGGAAGGTCTTATATGTGTTTCGGTAAAACAGGTTTCCCTCGATTCGGCAGTATAAAAAGGTTTTCCACTCCGCCGAAAGACCTGTTAAAAATAATCAAAAGGAAACCGCCGGACATTCTGTAATTAAAAAGCTGCAGTTAAAATAACAATTTGAAAGGATAGAAATAATGAATAAACAAATTAAAAGATTTTTAGCCTGCGTCCTTATTGTAAGCTTATCGATAATATCTTTAACGCCGGTATCTGCCGCAAAAGCGTTTTCCGGAACAGTTGCCCCGTTTTATAATAATGTTGCTTCTGCCACGGCGACTATAAATATAAACAGCAGCGGCAACCTCACAATCGGATACAAATATTCCGGTTACTCTTCGGTCACAACCAAAGCTGTTATTACGACTTACATTGAAAAGAAGACATTAGGTCTATTTTGGAAACGAGCAGATATAGGAAAAACAAATAATGATTGGATAGATACCGTTAATGATTACAGATATTCGGGAATCAGAACATATCAGTTGTCTTTGTCTGGTACATATCGCGTAACCGTAATTTATAATATTTACGGTTCGGGCGGCAGCGCCGATGAAATCAAATGTCAGGCAAAGGATTCTTATTGATAATTAAAACAAAACACGGTGCCGCATAACAGGCACCGTGTCGAGACTTCTTTAGATCACAGTCATGTAAAGGGTAAAATGAACGGCTGCCACAGCAGCCGCCCTTGACATGCCTTGCTCTTTCTGCTATTATGCAAATATGGCGTGCAAGCCGATTTCCGTCTCACACGCCATTTATCACTTTGCTTTTTTATACCGTATTTTGGACTTTACACATAATTTGAAAAAGAACCGGAAACACACGAAGCTCTTATGAGCTTCGTGTGCATTTTTATCTATTCTATGGATTCTATCATCTCAATTAAAGTATCTGTTTCAATATTGCCATAAGATATTATTTGGAAACAGTATCCTTGATCAGTCCAAAACATATAAGTGTCGCCTTCAAAATAATAAATATGAATTTCTTTATCTTCGACTTGCTTTATGGTTTGACTGACTTTTTGATTGTCAATATTCAGTTCCGCATTTTGTGTCGCAGATTGGGTGAATACAATTATGTTTCCTTCCGAACTTTCAAAAGTGACAGTTCGTCCCGCATCATTCTCCACAACCTGCGTTTGTTTAAATCCTACCGGCAATTTTGTAATAGAATATACCTTTTCTATTTTTTCAGCAGTTTCACCTTCAAAAAAGTATTTTGTAAAACTTTCATAAACCTCAATTATAAAATTAATCTCAGGCTCCCTAATTGCCTTTACACTCATAGAAGCTGTAAACAATGTTATGATTGCAACAAACAGAATTGCTACTCGTTTACCAACAGTATTTATAAAAATGTAATATGATTTTCTTTGTGATTTAATGAGTTTTTCCATTTTCTTATTGAATTTTTCGGAAAATGTAAAATCAATACTGCTTTCATCTGTAGGTATGTGAGCAAATTCCGAAGAAACAACCTCACGAAAAGCAGCTTTAAATTCTTCTCTGCTCATTGACAACTTTCTCATCTCCCGTCATATCAAGCAAGCCTAAAAGCATTTTCTTTCCGCGGACCAACTGTTGCTTTGTTGCCGACACGGATTGGTTAAGTGCTTTTGCGGTTTCGTGTACTGTTATTTCCATAATAAAGTGACAGTATAAAACATCTCTGTATTTTTCACTCAAAGAGCCGATTGCGTGAAGCACTTTTTCATAATCAAACTTGGTGCATACCGTATCAAGAAAACTGTTATCCGTAAGATTATTAATACCGCTTATATCAAACTCTATTACGGTATCCAAAGATACATTATCCTTTTTTGTTGCTTTTATTTTGTTCAGGGCAGTATTTTTTGTTGCTTTGAGAAGATAATTACGAAGATCTGTATTGTTTTTAATTTGTTTAACGGTATCCCAATTCTTTTGGGCTATCCGCAAAAACACATCGCCGACTGCGTCTTGAGCGTCGTCCTCGCTTCCTAAAATGGTTATCGCCAAAATAACCATTTGCTTTCTGTGCGAAAGATATATCTCTTCAAATAATTTTTTATCATTCTCATCATCAAGGTAAGCTAAATATAAAGCCAGCATACAAAAAATCCTCACAAATCCCTGCCGCCGTATATACAACAATTCAAACGGGGCAATAGTATACAATAAATTTTATCCCTTTATTTCCCAAGTACTTTATTTACGGCGCCTGTATAATTTTTCCGGTTCTGAGTTTCCTGTTGCAAATACTCAAGACCGGAAAAAACTTTTCGTTTACAGGATACCATACCGTATATTATGGTACATAAAATTCCCGTTGTCAAATTTTTCTTTTAATTGTTGTATATTTATGCAATTGGCAGCGGGCGGAGGAAATCCGGAAAAGTGTTAATTACAACAGATGTATTGTCGACAGGTATAACCGAAAAACCATAGGCAGCAGGGAGCTTTTGCCCATGTATGTTTTAAGCCGATTTGTCGGCCTTACGGACCTTTAATGCAACTCGAACAGCTTTCTGTTCCTAATATTTCTTTTTGCCTTCTTCACTCTCAAAAAAGGTCTGAACCTGCTTTTTTAATTTTATACTTCAAAGGTTTATGTGCTTTTGGAACAGGAAGAAACCAAGCTACAGCAGGTACGACTACAAAAACAAAGAGGGCGCAAACAGCGGAACGGACATAGCATAAAGACTGTTAAAACAAGCGCGGGCGAAGTTGAAATAGCCGTTCCGCGAGACAGGAAAGCCGAATTTGAACCGCAGATAATCAGGAAAAACGAAACATCAATAAGTTGAGATATTGAAGAAAAGATTATTTCAATGTACGCTGTGAGGTCAGAATTGTAAAAAAAGCCGTGTACATAGCAATCGGTATAAATATGGACGTGAAGAAAGATGTTCTCGGTATGTATGTCGGGGAGAATGAAAGCGCAAGGTATTGGCTTTCAATACTTAACGGACTTCGCAACAGAGGTGTCGAGGATATTTTTATTGCCTGCACAGACAACCTGAACGGCTTTTCCGATGCCATTGCCGCCGTATATCCGAAAACTGACATTCAGAACTGTATCATTCATCAGCTGAAAAATTCAAGCAAGTATGTTTCCTACAAAGATTTAAAAGCGCTTATGGCTGATCTAAAGGCGGTATACGCTGCACCGGATGAAGCTTCCGCTCTTGCTGCATTAGAGTTTTTCTCCGGCAAATGGGATAAAAAATATCCCAAGATTTCACAGCCCCGGCAGTCCGATTGGGCAAATTTAAGCACCTATTTCAAATTTCCGGCAGAACTGCGAAAACTGATTTATACCGCAAATGCCATAGGGGGCTTTAACCGTCAGCTGAGAAAGGTCACAAAATCCAAATCTGTGTTCCCGACCGACGACAGTCTTTTCAAAATGCTGTATTTGGCAATGACAGACATTACAAAAAAGTGGACGGGCAGACGGCAGGATTGGAGTCAAATTCACGCGCAATTGTCGGTTTTCTATGCTGACCGTATGCCGGATTAGCACATCACGTCCGGTAAGTAAAGGGTAAATGCACGGCTTCGCCGCCCTTGACTTACCGGACGTTTCTGTGCTATATTGTTAATATGGCGGCAGCGGATTCACCGCTGCCGCCGGTAAAATATTTATTTCTGTTTTTACCGCACTTCTGCATTTACACAAAATTTGGGATAGAGCCGTTAAATACAGAATAGCATCTATATGTTCCGCTTGGTTTTTGATGTGTCCGGGATTCTGGGTACATATCACTTCTTTGTCTAACAAAAGGGGTTCACTTCATTTTATAGACGGCGGTAATTTTAGTTATCAAAGCTTATATTTTCAACATTTATATTATAATGTTATCGTTTAAGCGGTATTCTCCGGGTGTGATTCCGACCGTTTTTTTAAACGCCTTATTAAAATTAGCCGTGTTATTAAATCCGCACTTTGACGCAATTTCAATTATATTAAGGTTGCTTTCATTTTTCAAAAGCTGCATAGCAGCCTCGATCCGACGGGAATTTATATAGTCCCAAAGCTTTATGCCGCTTACCTTACTGAAAAGCGATGAAAAGTAATTCGGCGTAAGTCCCGATAGCCCCGCTAAAGTTTCAAGCGTTAAATTTTCCTGAAAATGCATATCAATATATTCGGTCGCCTTGCGGATAATGCGGTTTTTATCCGTTGGTGCCGACAATGCACCGTCAAAATATCCGAAATCACGAATAAGTGCAACAATAATCATATTAAGCAAACTTTTAATTTGCAGGGCGTATTCAGGCCCTTTTTTTGAAAATTCTTCGGCAGCAGACGTAAAAAGCCCGCGAATTTGCCGAGCACGGTCGGCGGGAATGCAGTTTTCAAAATTCGGGCTGTGCTGAAAGCAGAAATTGGTATTTACGTTACTCAGTCTGTCAAAGCTTCTCCCCCAGAGATAGCGCGGCTCAAAATGCAGGTTTATCATTTTAAGACCGTCTTTTCCCACCTCGGTCACACAGTGCTGTTCGTTGCTTGCAAATACAAAAATTTCATACGGCTTTATCGCATATTTCTTATCGCCTACCGTGTAAATTCCGGAGCCTGCCGTTATAAGTGTAATTTCAAAGCGTATATGGCTGTGCCTTACCAAGGGGCGGCTGCCGCTTTGTACGATTACCTCCCACATTTTTAAAAGCACGCCGCCCGATGTGCTTATCTCGCCCAGTTCATTTATCAATTTAATTCCCCAAATCGTAATATAGTTTGCAAATATAATAATATAGTTGATGAAAATTTTACGCGAAATGTTATAATACAATTAGATTTTAACTTTTGTGTGGTTAAAAGTCAATCGTATTTTTTCGGAGGTTAAAATGATAAATACATACTCAAACCCGACAGACCTTAAAATTACAGATATGCGCTTTGTGGATATAGACGGCGCGCCCAAGCGCTGCACTATACTTAAAATAATGACCAATCAGGGTATTACGGGCTACGGCGAGGTGCGCGACGCTTCCTCAAAAACCTATGCGCTTATGCTTAAAAGCCGCATTTTGGGTGAAAACCCCTGCAATGTGGACAGAATTTTCCGCAAAATAAAGCAGTTCGGCGGTCCTTCCCGTCAGGGCGGCGGCGTTTCGGGCATAGAAATTGCGCTGTGGGATTTAGCGGGCAAGGCTTACGGCGTGCCGATGTATCAACTTTTGGGCGGCAAATTCCGCGATAAGGTGAGGGTCTACTGCGATACCGACGTTGACGGAAAGCACACAGGTCATGATATGGGTCTTGCCTTAAAAAAGCGTATGGAAATGGGCTTTACATTTCTTAAAATGGATTTAGGTATGGGGCTTTTATTGGATGAACCCGGAACCATAAACGCGCCGCTCGGCTTTATAGACGATATGAAAAAATATGCCCCGCATATTTTAAACGTTCAGGGCGGCTCTGTCACGGCGGATATGGTAAGGGCGCAGAAAAGCTACTCAATAGTAACGACCGCGCACCCGTTTACGGGTATTCACCTTACCGAAAAGGGACTTGATTACCTTGAAAACTATGTCAAGGAGGTAAGAGAGGTTATAGGCTATGAGGTGCCGCTGGCAATAGACCATTTCGGTCACGTTTGCGTTGAGGACTGCATAAGATTTGCAAAGCGTATGGAGCCTTACAAGCTTGCATGGCTTGAGGATATGGTGCCGTGGATGTATACCGACCAGTATGTGCGGCTTAAAAACAGCACGACTATTCCGATTGCAACGGGCGAGGATATATACTTAAAGGAGGGCTTTGAAACCCTTATTAAAGCGGGCGGAGTGTCTGTTATTCACCCCGATATTTTAACCTGCGGCGGTGCTTTGGAGCTTAAAAAGATTGCGGATATTGCGGATGAAAACGGCGTGGCGGTTGCCGTGCATATGGCGGAAAGCCCCGTTGCCTGCTTAGCGGCGGTGCATACTGCGGCGGCAATGCACAATGTGCTGGCGCTTGAGTTCCACTCGGTAGATGTTCCGTGGTGGGCGGATATGGTAACGGGCATTAACAACCCGATATTTGAAAACGGCTTTATTAAAGTTCCCGAAAAGCCCGGTATAGGCTTTGACGAGCTGAACGAAGAAGTAATAAAGGAACATATAAACCCGCAAATACCCGGTTACTTTGAGCCTACCGACGAATGGAATAAAGAATTTTCAAACGACAGAATCTGGAGTTGATTTAATATGAAATATAAAGCAATTTGCCCGCCGGAATGGCTCAGCCGTTCGGCAGTTTACCAAATAAACCCGAGAACATTTTCCCGAGAGGGGACAATAAAAGCAGTTACCGATGAGCTGCCAAAGCTTAAAGATTTAGGCTTCAGGGTTATGTATCTTTGCCCTATTTTTGAGGAGGACGACTCTGAGAACAGAGAGTTTTGGAGTACCCGTCAGAAAAAATCGGAGACAAATAACCCCAAAAACCCGTACCGTATGAACAATTATTTTAAAATCGACAGCGAATACGGGACGGAAAACGATCTGCGCGAGTTTATCGAAGAGGCGCACAGGCTCGGTATGAGGGTACTGCTTGATTTGGTTTACCTGCATATAGGGCCGAACGCGCCGATACTTAAAAGGCACCCTGAATTTGCAAGGCAGGACAGGGACGGAAATATTATTTGCACGGAATGGAATTTCCCGTATCTTGATTATACTTCGGACGGACTTCGCGAGTATCTTTGGTGCAATATGATATATTACATAGGCGAGATGGACGCGGACGGTTTCCGCTGCGATGTCGGCGACGGCGTTCCGACGGATTTTTGGGTAGAGGCTCGCAGGCGTATGAAAGCGGTCAAGCCCGACTCGGTTTTAATAAACGAGGGCAGTAACTGGAACAACCTGCTTAAGGGATTTGACTCATCCTATTGCTTTGACTGGCATGTGAATTTATATAAGGCTTTTTCAGGCGAAATCTCCGCGGCAGAATGCAGGGCTTTTTTGGAAAAGCTTGCGAATGAGATACCGTCGGGCGCTAAGCTGATATTTGATATCGATAACCACGATACCGTTACCGACTGGCCCAAGCGCACCGAAAAGGTGGCGGGTCATAACGGTATGGAGCAGATAGAGGTTATCAATTATCTGCTTGACGGCATACCTATGGTATACTGCGGGAACGAGCTTGCGGATTCCGCCAATCACAGTATGTTTGCAAACCGTTTTCATATGGGTAAATATGAGGTGACCGACCGCAAAGGGTTGGAAAAGCTTGATTACAGTATTCGCCGACAGGAAATTATGAAAGGGCTTAATGCCTTAAAGCTTGAAAGCGATATACTCTGTTATGGAAGCACGGTATGGGTTGATAATTCTGCGCCCGAAAAGGTGTTCTCATTTTCTAGGGAATACGGCGGCAAAAAAATAGTGTTTATAGGGAATATAAGCTGTGAAAAGGCAGCTTTCAGGTTTAATACGGAGCCGGGCGGCAGGGCTCTTTTCACAAACGGCGCGAAAAAAATATCCGACGGCACTATAGAGCTTGAACCGCGCGGATATATCGTGCTTGAAAAATAAGCGGGGGGTTAATTAAAGTGAATCTGTTTTCCGAAAGAAAATTTATATCCGCAAAAACCGGCAAAGGGCTTAAATATTTATACTATTCCCCGAATACCGACGGTAACCTACCGCTTATTATTTATCTGCACGGCGCGGGCAGCAGGGGAACTGAGCTTTCGCAGCTGTCGCACGCGGGACCGATAGGCGAGCTTGAAAAGGGCAGAAATATACCGGCGAGAATGGTTGCCCCTCAGTGCTGCGGCGACACGTGGTTCGAGCTTTTTGAAACACTTATAGATTTTGCCGAGAATATGGCGAACGAAAGCGGCGTTGATAAAAGCAGAATATATCTTACCGGGGTAAGTATGGGGGCATATGCCGCGTGGCAGCTCGCAATGACAAAGCCCGATATGTTCGCGGCGCTTGTTCCTGTTTGCGGCGGCGGAATGTACTGGAATGCCGCACGGCTTAAGAACATCCCTATTCGGGCATTTCACGGTGCTCTTGATACAACCGTCCTGCCGGAGGAAAGCGTTCATATGGTTGCGGCAGTAAACAACAGCGGTGGTAAAGCAGAGCTTACCGTATATCCCGATATGGCGCATAACTCGTGGGAAAGAGCGTTTGCAGACGACGAAATGTGGAAATGGATGCTTTCACAGAAAAGAGGATAAAAATGAGTAATCTTGAAGAATGCATTATTAAAGCGCATGAAGACGGGCTGGTTGATCATATTGCGGTACGGGTTGGCAAGGGTGAACAAATACTGAATGATTGCTTTTATTCCGCAGATTATGAGATAAATTCAAAAACGCTTTTTGATATGGCGTCGGTAACAAAGATAATGGTTACTACAATGCTTACGCTAATTGCGGCAGACAGAAAACTATTAAATTTTGACGATAAGGTAAATCGGTTTTTTCCGTGTCCGAATGATAAATCGGAGCTTACAATAAAGCATTTACTGACGCATACAATGGGCTACGGGCATCGCTCGCTCTGCGAAAAAGGCAACACATATGATAATATTCAAAATTATGTACTGTCGTTGCCGTGTGATTTCCCTGTAGGGACTAAAGTTGATTATAGCTGTCCGGGATTTATTCTGCTTGGAAAGATTTTAGAAAAGGTATTCGGCGACAGGCTTGACCGCCTTTTTATCAGCCTGATTGCCGCTCCGCTAGGAATGGAATCAAGCGGCTATTGTCTGAATTGTAAGGACGCGGTAAACAGTAATCTGTCGGAAGCGGAAAGAGGACTGGTTAACGATTATAACTGCCGTTTTTTAGGCGGCGTTGCAGGAAACGCGGGGCTGTTTTCTAATATAGACGATATTACAAAATATATGCTGATGCTCCAAAAACACGGCGAACCTTTGGTATCAAGGGGAACGTTTGATCAGGCAATAATGAATCATACGGAAAAAATGTCTCAATCCAGAGGACTCGGCTTTCTTTATGTTGACAGTAAATATTCACAAACCGGTCGGTTGTTTCCGAAAGGGTCAATAGGTCATTGCGGACATACCGGTCAATCGGTATTTATTGATTTAAAATCAAATGTTTATGTTATTATCTTATCGGACGCTACGGTTACGGTTGAGAAAAGATACGGTTATAACTATGAAAAGGTAAAGCTTCTCAGGGAAAAATTACATAATGCTGTTGATAAAGATATTCGGGGTACTTAACAAGAATAATTCATAAGATGAAAAAATGAATTTTAACAACAGAACATATATGCTTTAAAAACCGAAGATTGCACAAAGCTTAGATTTAAGCCGGTTAATATCCGTATTTTCGGTTTTGCACGGTGAAGAAGCCGACAAGGCAATAATCACGGCAGGAAAGATAAGTAAGCTTAGGGAGATGCCAATTTAAAAATGGGCTTATCAACGGTGAAATTCCGAAAAGCACTAAAATCGTACTTTTTTATAACGTTAGGTTCAATTCTAATGTCAGTAGGGATCTATTTTTTCAAATTCCCCAATAATTTTTCAACAGGCGGAGTCAGCGCTTTGGCTTTAATACTGTCTTCGTTAGTGCCGCAGGTTACTCCAAGTGAATATATGCTTGTGACAAATATTATTCTGCTTTTTGCAGGGGTGGCAGTATTCGGGAAAAAATTCGCTTTCAAAACAATTTATTGCAGTATGATCCTATCGCTGTTTACATTGCTGTTTGAAAAAATCATACCGCTGACACATACTGTAACGAACGAAAAAATGCTCGAACTGATTTTTGCAATCGGATTAACGGCAGTGGGCAGCGCAATGATATTTAATGAATATGCAAGCTCAGGCGGCACTGATATAATTGCAATGATTTTAAAAAAATATACGAATTTAAATATCGGTAAAGCTTTGTTATGTGCGGATTTTGTTTTAGCAGGCGCAAGCATATTTGTTTTTAACATTGAAACCGGATTATTTTCACTTTTAGGGCTTCTACTCAAAGCGTTTGTTGTGGACGCGGTGATTGACAGTATCAATTTAAGTAAGTGCTTTATTATAGTGACAAGTAAAAACAAAGAAGTATGTGAGTTTATAAACACTGTTCTAAATAGAGGCGCAACAATTTCAGATTGCAAGGGTTCGTTTACGGACGATAGCAAGACGATGATCGTTACGGTTTTAAAGCGCAATCAGGCAAAGCTTTTAAAACAGTACATAAAAGAAATAGACAGGCATGCGTTTACTTTAATACTTAATTCAAGCGACGTTTTGGGCAAGGGGTTCAGGAACGTTTTGTGAAATTAAAATTGAAATATAAGCGAGAGATGAAAATGAACTTTAACGACAGGGAAAAAATAATTCAATTAACGCCTTTATGGAAGGGCGAAAGACTGCCCGACGGCAGACCGAAGGTAGAGGATAAATACCTTGACGCGCTTTACGGTATGACGCTTGAAGAAGTTTGGAAACCTATCTTTGTGTTAGGTTACGAGCACCAGTTTGTAGGCGGCGGAGAAAACCCGCTTAACACCCTGCACGATGACGGCAGAAAGTTAGTGGGCAGAGCCGTTACCTGCACCTACTGCCCGACCCGCCCCGATTTACACGATGTGCAGTTTGCGCGCGGTGCTGAGGACGGCTTGCAGGGAAACTATAACCAGTGGGTAATAGATCACCTTTATGAACGCGATGTTGTAGTTTGCGATATGTATGATAAAATATACAAGGGCACGTTTTTGGGCGGCAACCTTACAACCGCGCTGCACAACCGTACCAAAACAGGCGGCGCGGTAATATGGGGCGGCATAAGGGATGTTGAGCAGATGAAAAAGGTGCCCGACGTTCAGGTTTATTACAGGGGAATTGACCCCACGCCCATACGCGAATTTGTTATGAAGGACTGGAACGATATAACCAATTTCGGCGGGGCGGTATGCCTGCCGGGTGATATTGTCTTCGGCGCGGGCGGCGGCGTGCTGTTTATACCCGCGCACCTTGTGGCGGATGTTGTTGAGGGAGCGGCTAAGACCCATGTTAAGGATGATTTCGGCTTTGAAATGATTTGTCAGGGCAAATTCACAACCGCCCAGATAGATAAAAACACCTGGACGGAAGAAATGCTTGATATGCTGCTCGACTGGATAAAGACCGACCCGCGCGGCGAGGAATACCGTGACCTTGACTGGTCAAAGGAGTACGATTTAGCCCGCAACGGCGACCCGAACGATACCCAGACAGCGTTGTAATTGAGGTGAAAATTATGTCAAACAGAAAACGCGTGCTTGTAACAGGCTCGTCAAGAGGCATTGGCAGAGCAATAGCAATAAGGCTTGCGAAGGACGGCTATGAGGTGATAGTCCACTGCGCGGGAAACACCGAAAAGGCAGAGGAAACAAAGCGGATAATCGAAGAAAACGGCGGCAAAGCCGAGGTTATTAAGGCTAACCTTTGCGACACGGCGGAAACCGTGCTTTTAGCCGAAAAAATGGGCGATATTGACGCGCTTGTGCTTAACGCCTCACTCCAGTACAGAAATCACTGGGAGGAAATACCGCTCAGTGAGGTTTATGAACAGTTAAACTGCAATTTTGTGTCATCCTTAATGCTTATACAGGCGGCGGTGCCTAATATGAAGAAAAAGGGCTGGGGCAGAATTGTAACCGTAGGCTCTGTGCAGGAGGCAAAGCCCCACCCCGATATGCTTATATACTCCGCAAGCAAGGCGGCGCAGACCAATATGGTAAAATCGCTGTCGCTCCAGTTAGCGCCGTTCGGTATAACGGTCAACAATATGGCGCCGGGCGTTATTTACACCGACCGCAATGTTGAGGCGCTCTCCGACCCCGAATACGCGAAAAAGGTTACTGCCTCAATTCCTGTCGGGTTTTACGGAACACCCGACGACTGCGCGGGCACGGTAAGCCTTTTATGCTCGGATGAGGGACGGTATATAACGGGGCAGAGCATTTATGTTGACGGGGGAAAAAGCGTGCAATGAAAACGGTTTTTGGGGCAAAGCGGATATATATTAAAGAGCGGCAATACCGAAATTATAACATACCCAATCATTACGATATGTTTCTGTCCAACTCCGAAGATCCGCTTTTGCTTTCAAAAATATTAAGGGGGCTTGTTATGGAGTTTAAAAAAGAGTATCTGTTTTTATAACATTTGTGATGTCAAAAGCTTAAAATACCGTTTGTAACCGTTTTGTTTGAAAATCACAAAGTATAGCTGATAAAAAGCGTCAATCAGAGCCGTTATAATGTATCAGTCTTCAAAAAAGGTGCATTTATTCGGTGCAATATTACTAAAATATATGCACTCTTATTTTCAAATAATGTGTTATAATTATTAAGTAGTTCCTATAACAATCCAATCTTTAAGGCTTATAAAAGTTAGGAGTATGATTATGAATAAGAAAATTATCAGATTATTGTCGCTTATACTTGCGGTATTCCTGTGCTTATCCGCAGTCGGCTGCGGCAAAGGCAAAGAAGCTGACAATACAGCCTCCGACAACGGCGGGGAGCTTGATATGGCAGATCTCGACGACATTGACATTTCCCTTGACGGTACGGTTTCCGACGACGGAACATCAGGCGGCTCCGGCGGCAGCAAAAATCCGGTGAAAGAAATTAACGCAAAGGACAGACTTTCGGTATTTGGTAACATACCTAAAAAGCTGAAGGGAACAAGCGTCACCTTCGCTCATTGGGGAGATGAAGGCGGCGAGGAATATGTTAAGGTCGCAAAGGAATTCACAAAGCTTACCGGCATTAACGTTAAGTGGGAGCTTTACAGCGAACGTACATACGCTGCAGACATTGCAATTAAGGTTGCTTCGAATAAGGGTCCTGACATTATAGTGCTCTGCGATTCGATTCCTCAAATATTTAAGGTTGCACAGCCTCTTACCTCAATATTTGATATAAATGACGGCTTCTGGGATCCCAGAGTAACCAAGGCAACCTCTTTTAACGGCAAGGCTTATTTCGTAAACTCCTATTATTCGCCTTATGCGCCTACAACTCCGATTGTAGTTTACAACAAAAAGATATTCAACGATAACGGACTTACATCACCTGTGGATTATATAAATCAGAATAATTGGACATGGGAGACCTTTAAGCAATGTATGCTTGACGCTAAAAAGCTTGGCTTCTACGGCGGTGTTTTAGATCCGAGATATATGGCGCTTACTATGGGACCTGTATTTATGACCTATAATTCTTCAACGAGCCGTGTTGAAAGAGTGAAAAACAACGACGCTATCCTTAAATCCATGAAATTCTTTGCAGAATGCAAAGCAGAGGGTCTTGTAGGTAACTACTATATAGCACAGTGGCCGGCAGGCAATATTGCAATGCTTACAACCGACCACTATGCGCTTAAACGCAACGGTTACTTAAAGGATATGAAAGCAAGCGATTACGGCGCAGTAAAAATGCCTACCTCATACGGCGGCGTGCCCTGTAACTATTCAGGCTCCTCTTGCCGTGCATACGGTATTGCACAGAAGGCAAAGAATGTTGAGGGAGCATATTATTTTCTGCGTTACTTCCTTGATGTTGATAACTGCAACAATGCAACAAATATCTTCGGAAACAAAGAAATGCAGAAGTTCTATACACAGGAAGTTTTAGCAAATTACAAAAATCAAAATTATAATATGAGTATTTTAAAGGGTCCGCTTTTACTCGTAAATCATGAATGGCCGCACACCGACAGCTTTAAGGAGTTGTACAGTTCTTCCTCTGAGCAAATGGCGGTTGCTCTTTCAAAGGTTGATAACGTATTTGACGGCGCGGTTACAGAGTCGAATAAGGTGCTTGACGGTTTAAAATAAATTATTGTTCAATCTGATTTGGGGCAAAGCCTTAGAAGCTGCGTTTCTTAATAGCTTTGCCCTATTCGGTTTAATTTCGCTTACGGTTTTCTTTCCTTTGCGGAATATTAGAAAGACGACTGTTTTGTGTTTATTTGAAAAACTGATAATTATAACAAAACTCTCTATTATACAAAGGAGGAAAGTGGTTTGAAAAGACTATTATCAGCATTATCAGCAAGTGTGTTACTTGTAACAGCGATTATTTCAACCCCGTTTGCTGCGGCTGTAAATAACAACCCTACCGCAACCGACAGAGTAATCGATCTGTCAAAATCGCAGTTACTGATTACCAGTGACAACACTGCTATGACATATGATACCGAGGGCGGAATATTAAAGCTTTCTGCACAACAGTGGTATTGGGATAATAAACCCATACGTGCGGTCGGCAGTAAATCAACTTGGTGTAAAGAGATAGGCTTAAAATATGAGGACGGCGCCTTAGCACAGCTTGAAAGCGGCAAGAGGTATGCGGTAACATTGAATTACACCTTTGTTAATAATAACGGGAACAGCCAAGACGCACGCAATCTGCCGCAGATTGCCATCGGTTATGACGGTAACGGATCA
>ERZ827498.206-NODE-206-length-87230-cov-4.486607_pt1 | contig 87230 bp, 75 predicted proteins | sample MGYA00519865_ERZ827498 | MGnify/ENA primary metagenome ERZ827498 (study PRJEB31778, sample SAMEA3449328) | human gut metagenome | biome: human gut; feature: human-associated habitat; material: faeces | place: United Kingdom | collected 2010/2012 ...
GTCTGGTTTATTTACACCATCTCCTGGATTACTTCCTCCATTGTCTGGTTTATTTCCACTATCATCAGGTTTTTGGTTATTATTTGGTTTTTCAACTACCTTTAAAATAGCTTTTACTTCTGATTCATTTCCATACTTATCAATAGCTTTATATGTTATTGTATATTCACCTGGTACACTTATATCATAGTCTTCAGATACTTGAACCTTTATTAAAGCCCCTGTAAAATCTGTAGCAGTAACTCCATCAAGCAGATCAAAATTTTCACCAACCTTTATTTCGATGTTACTCTTGACACCATTAATTACAGGTGCATCTTGTTTAACTACCTCTAATGTGGCAGTATCTGTAATTGTGTTACCATATGTATCAGTAACTGTATATGTTAATACATAACTTCCTACTACTTCTACATCATAACTTCCTGTAACATTAACAGTTAACTTTCTTCCTTGATAATCTGTTGCAGTAACACCAGCTAAAGGATCAAACTTATCACCTTGTCTTATTTGAATATTTTTATTTGTTATATTCATAACTGGATTGCTAACAGACTGCTGAGCTTCTTCTACTATTACATTTACATCTAAATTAGTAGATTCTCCTTCTTTATCAGTTGCAGTATAAGTAACTTTATAACTTCCAGGTTTTTTATTATTAACATTTAAACTATTTGCAGTTATATTAACCTCTTCACCATCTTCATCATCTGTTGCTTTAACATACTCTAAAGGCTTAAAAACATCACCTGTTTTTATAATTATATTTCCTTCAACAATTTTAGGTGATTCTACTAATGAAATTACTGGTGCTGTATTTACTGTTAATTTATCTTTACTACTATTTACTATATCTGAACCCTTAACCTGTTTGTTAGTTCCATCAATAATATAGTTATATGCAATACCTTCCGAATTTACATTTGGTACAACAGTATATCCTTCTGTACTATTTTTATTTTCCTTAGCAACATTAATTTCACAAATTTCTAATAATCCACCATCAATTTCTATATTAGAATTTGATAATATAAATATATCCATTTGCTTTTTATCAGAACTTATTTTAACATCTGTTTTTAAATCATCATTTTGTGACTTAACTAACCACTTTATAGAATCATCAGTAAAAGTAGCATTTCCTTCAATCTTAACACTTAATTGTAAAGATTTTGCTAAATCTGAAAAATTACTTAATGATAATTTAATTGTATCTTTATTTTGTTTATCTACATTAAGTTCTATAGCATTATCTGATACCTGTGCATATTGTTCAGCATTAGTTACATTATCACTTTTTAAATAAATAGCCGTCGTCATTACTGCAGCTGTTGATAAAGCTATAACTTTTGTTTTAGTATTAACCTTTTTCATGCATTTACTCCTTTGTACTATCTATTTTCTTTAATAGCATTTAATATATCAGTTTTTATATCAATAGCCTTAACTTCATTTACACTTCTACTTGAAGCAGATAATGTTATTTCAGGAAGTTCTTTTGGTACATCAATTTTAAATGTATCACTTACTAATCTTTGTCCACCTTCTAAAGCATCAGCCGCATCTGTTCTATATAACTCTGCAAAAATTTTCTTATTATCTTCACTAAATGTTTTTGCATCTTCTGGATTTACCCAATAAATCCAAGTTCCTTCTGCTACTTCTTCCAAATTACCATTGTCAGGTACTTGAGCTAAAAGAATACCTTGATACTTATCTGCTATATGTTGTTCTTTTTCATTAAGAACTAATGGAACATTAAATGCAGGATTTCCCCTATATTCCCCAGTTATTATAACTGAACCAGCTGGAATAAATTTTCTTTCATTTTCATTAGTATCTGGATTATCTGCTTGATATTCATAATCATTTTTTAATACACCAATTCCATTAGTATACGTAATATTATCATCAGAAAGTCCAATTTCAATATTATCTCCAGGAGGTGTTATTAAATCTAATTCTGACGCAGCAAAATTCTTAGTATCTAATGCTGTTATCTTCACATATCTAGCATTATATGAACTTAATTGGTTACCACCTGTAACACCTTCTGCATCAAAGTAAATTGTTTCTGTTGGATTTTGTGGATCTAAGTTTAAAGTACCTTCTTTAACAGTTGTCCAACTTGCTCCATCCTTACTTACTTCTATCTTATATTTCTTCAGTGCATTATCAGCTATAGATGTACTCTTAAATATAAATCCTGATTTTGTTGTAGGTGCTGTATATTTTATACCTACTAAAGTTTTCATTTCAGTAGTATCTAAAATTACATATGGATTATTATTTGGATTCATTTCAGCAGTATGAATACTTGAGTTATATTCATCCTTTGTAAGCATTCTACCTTCATAAACAGTAGATTTATCATTATCTAAAGCATGTTTTAAATCTTCATTACCATCACATGAATGAATATCATTACTTTCTTCATGAAGACTTATAGTATTAGAAGATATTATTAAACTTTTCTTATCTACTCCACCTTCATGACGTATTTTAACAGTTCCTAATTGAACTTCATTTGTTGGATTTAAGTTATAATCATAAGCTACTGCTTTATACTCTACAACTCTATTATTTATATTTTCAACAGTATCAGTATATACAGTTTGTGAATTTGCTTTATCTCTTTCTATGAATCCACAAGGCTCACCATTTCTATAAATTTCATACCCTAAAATTCTATCATTACTTTTATCTACTGATAAATTAATTTTAACTTCTTTAGAATCTACATAAGAACCTGTAGTAATTCCATCTGCAAATGATGCACTTAATGTAGTACCCTCTTCCATATCAGCAGTTCCTGCTATTCTTTGTCTTCTGGCTTCATCATTTATATATTGAATCTTTTTAGTTTCCTTAGGGAACTTAGAAACATACGCTAATGTTGTTTCATTTGCAATTATTCCATGAGCCTCATAGAAATCAGTTAAATCTTTACCAACAACTTTAGAAGTTAATCTTATTAGCCATTGATCTCTGTCACCATTAACTCTTTCTTCTTCTGACATTTCTCTATATGCTCTATTTAATTTAGCAAAATATGAATCATTAGTTAAGTCAGCATCAACATCTGTAAATAACATTTCATAAGTAATATTATCTTCATATGCTAAATAAGGTTGCCATAACATATTTAAAACTACAGTTCTATCAGTAGATAAACCTATTGTATTAGAAGTAACCTTTTCATATACCTTTTTAAATGAATCAAAGTAAGGACTATTTTCATTTAACATAGTTCCTGTAATAGCAGTCATTAAGTTATTACTTGTTTCTGGATATAATCTATCACCAATATCCATAACATGTCCCATTTCATGACCTATTAATCCACCATATAAATGAGCAGAATCTGCATTAGTAACCTTTCCATTTTCATCAAATTTATAAGGTACACCTTGAATATATTGAGATGAGCTAAATCCTACACCTATATGATGATTAGATGCATAAGCTGCTGCTCCCATCATCATTCTTTGATATTTAATATTTAATCTTGTAAGTGGTGCTCTGTGCTTTCTAAAGTAAGCTCTATCTTCATCATCAATTTCACCATTACCATTAAAATCTTGAACTTCTTCAAATACACCTTTTTTAGCAAAACCAACTTTTACTTCTTGTTCCCATGCTAAAAGTGCATCATATACTCTATTAACTTGAGCTTCAGTATTACCTTCTAATCCACTTTCTATACCTTTAAGAATTTCTGATGCTGGTAAAGTTAATGTAAATCTATCTCCTTCAATATCAGTTGTATTTAAAGGTGATGTTTGTTCATCATAAAGATATACATTATTAATCTTATCTTTATCAGAAACTTCTGATGGATATAAAGTATTTATATCATTCATATATGTTTTTAATTCTGATATATAATTTCTTATTTTATCTTTTACTTCTTTTTCCTTAGTAGTATCATTTATCATATTGTTAACATTTAAGTTAGGAATTTCAGTAACTCCACTTAAACGTATCTGAACATTGGCAGTTGTTGAACCTTGAGTAACTCTTGCCATAACTTGTCCACCTTTTTCCACATCAGCAGAAATGATTGATGGTATAGTTATTTCTGTTCTTCCTGGTGATACTGTTTGCACTTTACTCATATACGAACCTGGAAGCCCATAATTTTGTAAAAATACTATATCAACTCTAGTATTTGGATCACTTGACCCCATGTATACTACAATTTGCTTACTTGTACCCTTGTCATCAACTGAAGGTCTTGCAACACTTCCTAAAGACTGATAACTATTTCCCATTCCTAAAGATGGTCCTTCATTATTAGTTCTAATACTAGCATCAAGAGTTGTAATTTTTTCTGAAACTTCCTTATCATCAAATAACTTTTGAGCTGTATCTAACTCTTTCTTTAAAACGTCTTTATCTGGATGATATTCTCCACTAATAGCATCTGGTGTATCTAATCTCTTAGCCAATTCATTTAATACATCTTGAGTAACAGATTTCTTAAGAACTAATCTTAAATCATCTTCATATAAATTCTTTATATCATCACTTAAAGTATCATATTCATAGAACTTAAGCTCTGATATTATTTGTGTACTTCCACCATATCCTGATGTGTCAACTTTTATTTTCTTTGCTCTTATAGGTTCATTTAATTTAACCATATAATAACTGTTTCCATTTGACCATTTTTCATTTATTGATTCTGTATAAACTACATTTTTATTATCATTTTCATCCCAATAAGTAACCTTTACTTTATAAAGTCCCATATAATGACCACTTTGAAGAGTTCTACCAATACCTATACTTCCAATTGTATATGTATCATCAAATGTAATTTCTGAACCTCTATCTGCACCATAACTAGCCCCTGTATCCCAGTTATCAACCTTCCATTCAGTAGTAAAATCTCCATCTACTAATGCATATTTAGAATCATAATGTAAGTAATCATCTTGAGATGCCCATCCATTTTCATCCTTCTTATTACGTACATCAACAATATGAGTAGTTCCTATTTCATTTTCACTTGTTGGTCTATTAATTAACTTGTATTCTTGCATTGATGGTGGAGTAACTGATGTTGTACTTGCTATATATGACTTAGACATTTCACTTGTACCTAAGTGGTTAGTAGCAGTAACTCTTACTTCATAAGTAGCATTATCATCAAGATTATTAACTGTATAACTATGACTTCTTACCAATTTACTCTTATCTGGATTTGTAATATCAGAGCTACCTTCAATAACTTCTTTGTGATTATCATTAGCCTTTATCCAATTTTTATTGCTATCTCCAACTTTTCTATAATATATATCAAAATCTCTTGCTTGAGAATGTTGTTCCCAACTTACTGTAAAAGATTTATATCCTTGATTTGTAGTTAAATTTCTTGGTGGTTCAGGTGAGTTTAAAGGAATAACTTGTATTTCTGATACACTTCCCTTATCACCATTATAATAGCTATCTATTGGATTAAAATCAGCATCTACATTATCTGCTTTTCCATCAAATGCTGTAGGTACATCTTTTTCAGTTAAATATCCACTGCTCCATTCCCCACTTAAAGATTGAATACTTACTCTATATAAATCATAAGGTTTTATATCTTTATCTAATATATTTAAATTTGTTTTATTTGTTTGTAACTTTTTAGTGCTTATAACTTGACCACTTTCATTAAGCTTTTGATACATTACTTCATATGAAGTTACATTTGCTTGTGGTTCCCATGATATTGTTATTCTTTCATCATGAAGATTAGTAGAAGTTTCTAAAGATTTTATTGTTGGAATATTCATATCTGGCTTTGGAACTTCTTTATATACATTATTTAAAAACTCTATTTTTGCAATTTGAGAAATCTTCTTGTTTCCTCTATTTCCTGTTACATTTATAGATATTTGCTTTACAGCAACTTGACTTCCTAAATCAATAACAACATCATTTGATGCACCACTTCTTTTAAGATTTTCTTCATTGAATGGTACAGTTTCTGTGTTACCATCAACATCAGTGTAAGTTATGTATCCTTGTGATGGAATAGATGCATCTTCACCTTCAACTGCAGAACCTTTTATTACAACTGATTCCATTTCAACACCTTCGCTATTACCTGTTCTAAGAGTTCCATTTTTTGTAGTGTCTAATCCCATAGATATAGTTAAAGGTTTGTCTGCACTTGGTGCTTCTCCATCTGCTCTCCCTAAATTAACAACAGTGTCTGCACTTGTTAATATATCCTTGATATTTTCTGCACCTTTTAAATCTTTAGTGTCTATGTCAATATTTTCAGGGTCTAATATCTTTTCTAAATCTACTATTTCCACTTGTCCTTTAGTTTTTCCAATGTTTGAATTAACATAAGATAAATCTGCTATATCAACACTTCCATCTCTATTTAAATCATATTTACTGTCTTTGCTTCCAATAGCATCAAAAACTAATTTATAATCCTTCATGTCTATAACAAAATCATTATTAACATCTCCTGCTAAGAATACTGGATTATAATTTTCATTTGAAATCATCTCATTTATAGATGTTCCTAGTTTTATTCTCTTAGAATAATCAACTATATCTATATTATCTACTGTTGTATTTATGTATCCTTCTCCATCTATATCAACAGAATAATTTCCTCTTTCTAAACCTTCAAATACAACTCTTATATAATATATTGAATCTCCTTGCTCTAATGGTTGCTTTTTAGAATTTAATTTTTCAACAGTATAAGTAACACCTGAGTTTAAATTTCCATTTAAAATATCATTTATATCAACCTTTCCTATTAATTCTTTATTAGAATTTTTTAGATTTAAAGATATTCCTAAATTTGAAGTATCAGCTAGTGGTAATGGGAAATTCATATCAACTTCTAATTTTCCTACAACTTTACCTTCTGCTTTTTTAACTTCTATTTTTTCCTCTTTTTCTTTTGCTTTAGAAACTTCTTCTGATTTTACAACTTCTTCATCATCTTCTAAAGACTTTTCTTCTATAGTATTATCTTTTATTTCAGTATTATCTTTTATTTCATCTTCAACTACATCTGATTCATTTTTCACTTCATCTGTGCTTTCATCAGATTTATCTGCATCTTGATCTTGAATTTTTTCTGTATTTTCAATTTCTACTTCTACATTTTCCTTTAAATTTTCATCAGCATTATTTTCAACTGAATTATTTTCAGTTGCACTAACTACTTCACTATCAGCATTAGGTACTATTGATGTTGCCAGTGTTGCTGCCAATGTATATGAAACTATCTTCTTATTTTTCACTAAGATATCCCCCTCATTGTTAATAATAAAATTAAAAGTAATTTTATTATTATTATCGTAAATTATTAACACTACTTTATACTACATACCTATTCATTGTAAATATAAAGTTTAATATTATTAAATTATTTTTAAAAAACACAGAAAAATACTTTTTTCTGTGAAAAATTTTGTAATTTATTCAAATTTAAAATACAACTAACTCAGTTTCTTCTATTGCCTTATTTACTAAAGCTTCAACATCTAATACTGATTCTGACTTTCTCATAGCTTCTAATTGCGGTTTAGTTTTCGGATGTTTTGGTACAAATATCGTACAACAATCTTCATATGGTAATATAGACGTTTCATATGTACCTATTTCTCTTGCTATGTCCATTATATCCCCCTTATCCATTGTTATTAATGGTCTAAATACTGGTCTATCAGCACAATCAGTACTTACTATTAATCCTTCCATTGTTTGACTGGCAACTTGCCCAATACTTTCCCCTGATGATATTGATTGTACTCCATTCTTTTCAGCTAAAGCACATGCACATCTCATCATAAATCTTCTCATTAAAATTGTTAATTCATCTTCTCTGCAACCTTCAATTATTGCCATTTGAATTTCTGTAAATGGTACTATATATAAATTAACTCTTTCTGTATACTGAGCTAATATCTTAGCTAAATCTTTAACTTTATCCTTAGCTCTTTCAGAAGTATATGGATGGCTATGATAGTATACACAATTTAATTCAACACCTCTTTTAGCCATTAAGTATCCTGCCACTGGTGAATCTATTCCACCTGATAACATAAGCATAGTACTACCATTTATTCCGTAAGGAAGTCCTCCAACTGCTTTTATCTTATCTGTACTAGTAAATATGTACGCATGTTCTCTTATTTCTATATTTAATACACACTCAGGATTCTTAACTTGAACATCTAAATCACCTTCATAATGATGTAATATATATCCACCTACATCTCTTGAAACCTCTAAAGAATTCATAGTAAACTTCTTATTTGCTCTATTAGTTTCAACTTTAAAAGTCTTTGGCTTAACTTCATTAATTTTCTTTAAAGATTCTTCTTTTATTATATTTAAATCTCTTTCTACTTGAGTTACTATGCATACTTCTGCAACACCAAATACTTTTCTTACTCTTTCTACTGCTTCATCAATATTATCAGTCTTAATAAACCATCTGTTTTGGTCATTTATTATTTCATAATCTAACCCTTCAAGCTTTTGCTTAATATTATTTAAAAGTTTTCTTTCAAATTTCCCTCTATTTAATCCCTTTAAAAATATTTCTGCTGCATATTTTACTAAAATTAATTGATTCATTACTTACGCACTCTCCTTAAAAACATTAACGAAGTTTTTAACACTTCAATTACTTTGTCTACTTCTTTCTTTGTATTATTGTGGTCAAATGAAAATCTTATGGCACTTTCCACTTCTTTATTGTCTAATCCTAAAGCTTTTATTACATAACTTCCTGATGCAGCACTACTTTTTGATGTACATGCTGATCCTGTGGCAACATATATTTTAGCATCCTCCAACAAATGTAATAATACTTCCGCTCTTGCTACTATAAAGGAAACATTTAAAATATATGGAGAAAAATCATCTTCTAGAGGACTGTTAATTCTTATATCTTTTATTTCCTGCAACCTTTCAATCATATATTTCTTTATGGCTAAAACACTGTTATAATTTTCATCAATCTTATCAAAAGTCATTTTAGCTGCTTTTTCAAAACCTATTATAGATGGTAAATTCTGAGTACCTGCTCTAAACCCTCTTTCTTGACTTCCACCAGAAATTAAAGAGTTTATACCAGCACCTTTTTTTATATAAACAAATCCTGTTCCCTTTGGTCCATGAATTTTATGTGCTGCTGCTGTAAAATAATCTATATTCATTTTTTTTACATCTACAGGAAATTTCCCATAACTTTGTACTCCATCCACATGGAATTTTGCTCTTGAGCTTCTTGATTTAATTATCTTACCAATAGCTTCTAAATCTTGTATTGTACCAACTTCGTTATTGATATGCATTATTGATACTAATACTGTATCCTTTGTTATTGCTTCATCTAAATCTTCTAATGAAATCCTCCCAGCTTTATCCACAGGTAAATATGTTACCTTAACACCATTATTTTCAAGTATTTTACACGTATCTAATACTGATTGATGTTCATAAGCTGTTGTTATTAAATGATGACCTGGTTTAAGTAATCCCTTTAATACAAAATTATTCCCTTCACTTCCTCCAGAAGTAAAGTATATCTCGTCCTTATCAGCTTTTATAGTTGAAGCGAAATATTCCCTTGCTTCATTTAATCTCTTTTCACACTTTAGACCTATATTATGTAATGAAGATGGATTTCCATAGTATTCCTTCATAGCCTGGCAAGTTTCTTCTATAACTTCATCATAAGGCTTTGTAGTAGCACTATTATCAAAATAAATCTCCATGTTGCTCACTCCTTTCTTACTAGTATTTACATACTACCTATATTCAATTCTTCAATAATTCTGCTATAAAAATGTACTTTTGTCAAATAAAAATAAAAATGATGAATTATTAATAAAAGCTAACAATTCATCATTATTTTTTATTCTATTGCAATAAGTTGTACATTATCAACACCATCAATACTATTTATTTCATTTAAAAATACCTTAAAGTTTTTTTTCATACTACTTATATCCATAGTTATATTTAAATTAGCCACATCATTTATAGGAATACCTTGATTAATAGTTAAGATATTTCCACCTTCCTTGGATATTTCATTTAAAATAGTTGATAATAATCCTTTTTCATGCCTTACCATCATGCTAAAAGTAACTTTCCTACCAGTAGACATCTTAGAAAACTCAAAAACGTAATCTTTATATTTATAAAATACGCTTCTACTTATGCCAGTGACCTTAGTTGCTTCTGTTATTCCTTTTACATCGCCATTTTCTATAAGCTTCTTGGTATCAATTACCTTTTGAAAAATTTCTGGTAATACTTTCTTATCAATTACTAAATAATCATCCTTCATTTTTATCCACCTCTAAAACTGTCGCCCCAATTTTGTCTATTTTTAGTTCAACAACATTGTATTTTAAGTTATTCTCTTTAATAAATTTCTCAATATTGCTTTTAAATGCTTTATCCTCACAGCCTACAACTGTCATTATAGTTGGACCTGCTCCACTTAAGAAGCACCCCAATGCTCCAAGTTCCATGCTTTCCTTAATTACCTTATCATATCCTTCTATTAAGTTGCTTCTATATGCTTGATGAAATTTATCTTTCATTGCATATTTTAACAAATTATAATTACCATTTGCAAATGCAGAAACAAGTAAAGCAGTTCTTCCAACATTATAAACTCCATCTTTCAATGAAATTTCCTTAGGTAAAATACTTCTTGCTTTTTCTGTAGAAAATTTAAATTCTGGAATAAGGGCCACAAACCTAACCCCTTCCTTAATATCTATTTTATTAAATATAGGAGCATTATCTTCCATTACAACTGTGACCATACCTCCATAAATAGCTGGACATACATTATCAGGATGACCTTCTATTTCTACGGCATATTTTAATACTTCACTTTTATTACTATCCTTGCCCATTATTGAAAATGCCCCTATAATTCCTGCAATTATGCAACTGGAACTTGAACCTAAACCTCTTGAAACTGGTATATTACAATTGATAATTTCAATCCTTACACCACTATAATCATAATTATAATCTTTAAATACCTTTTCCATAGCTTTAAATATTATATTATTCTTATTGGCAAACTCACTTTGAAAACCTATAAATTTTACTCCACTTTCAATTTCAGCAAAAATATATTCATTGAACAACTTAAATGCTATCCCTAATGAATCAAAACCAGGCCCCATATTAGCACTGGTTGCTGGAACCCTTACTTTAAAATATCTATCATTCATATAAAAAACTTAAAAGCTCCTTTTTAATATCTTCTTTCTTACAAACAGCTTTGTGTAGTATTGGCTTACTATCAAGGTTTCTTAAATTTTCTGGAATAGGTATCTTAGTATAGCTATTTAATATATTTAATACTTGAAAATCACTAGAATTTTTCACGTCAATACCTAAAGCACTACAAATGCTTCTTGGAAACTTATAAGGACTTGCTGTCGCTATTATAAGAGATTGCTTATAATCCTTACTTTCATTTTTATATTTTCTTAGTACAGTATGAGCAACAGCAGTATGAGTATCCATTAAATATTTTTCTTCATGATAAAGCCTATTTATATCTTTAAAAATTTCATCTTTAGTTGCATAATTTCCATAGAAGTCAACTAAAAACTTCTTTGAAATTTCATCTAAAACATATATTCCATTAGTATTTAATTGTTGCATCAAATTAGAAACCTTTTCTCCATCTCTGCACACTGCTTCAAAAATCAATCTTTCCAAATTAGATGATACTAATATGTCCATAGATGGTGAATCTGTTATAAATAATTCCCTTTTTCTATCATAAGTTCCTGTCTTAAAAAAATCTGACAAAACATTATTTTCATTAGATGCACAAATAAATCTATCAATTGGTAACCCCATTCTCTTACTGTAGTAAGCTGCTAATATATTACCAAAATTACCTGTTGGCACTGCAACATTAATCTTTTCTCCAAGTTTTATCTTCTGCTTATTAACAAGTTTAAAATATCCATAAAAATAATAAACTATTTGTGGCACTAACCTGCCTATATTTATAGAATTTGCTGACGACAATAAAATTCCATGATTTTTAAATTTATCCCTTAACTCTTCATCAGCAAATATATTTTTCACACCTCTTTGAGCGTCATCAAAATTACCTTCTATAGCTATAACCTTAACATTATTCCCCACCTGTGTATTCATTTGCCTTTCTTGAATTGCACTTACTCCATTCTTAGGATAGTAAACCACACACTTAAATCCTTCTACATCATGAAATCCTTCCAATGCCGCTTTGCCAGTATCACCAGATGTAGCTGTCAATATAGTTATTTCATCATTAATGGCAAGTACTTTCTTTGCCTTTTTCATAATTTGTGGAAGAAATAAAAGTGCTACATCTTTAAATGCTGATGTAGGCCCATGATATAATTCTAAAAATGCCCCTTTTTCCAGTATCTCAAATCTACCTTTATATGCTTCATCAATAGCTTCCTTTAAATCTTCCTCTGGAATATCATCAAAAAACTCTTTTATTATTTCAAATGATAACTCTTCATATGAAATACTTGCTTTCTCTTTTAACTTTTGAAAAACCTTTGGAAAATACTCTGGTACAAATAATCCTCCATCATCAGCTAACCCTTTAATTATAGCTTCTGCTGCTGAAACTTTTCCACTTTTTCCTCTTGTACTTATAAACCTCATTCCCTCTCCCCCAGATTCAATTAATTTCTTATATATGTTAAAATTAACATTTTTTAACTTAAAAGAATTTTATCATTTGCTTTTTACAAATACAAGTGTTTTCTTTGTTAACAATGGATTAGGAGGAAAATAACTATTTTATTTTTAATTATTATGAAATTTGTTTTGTAACACAAACTAGTCCAATCTTAGTAAACCTTGTATGTAGTTTGTGTTCCTCTGACTAAGATTTTGCCTTAGACTTCTTTCAGATTCTACCTCACCATAGACACCCTTATTCTTTGCTAGTAGTTACCAATACCAAGCCCACAACTGATTTTCACCGTCAAGTTATTGCCAATTCTCTGATCACATATTAAAAAATAGACAGTAAAGTTACTGCCTATTTAATGCCTAATATACCTTTAGTTCTATTTAATGAAGTTTCTACCCTTTCATATACATCACTACTTATGCCATATTTCTTTGGATCTGCCAGTGCTTCTTCTACAGGAATTATTTTATGATAATATGTTCCATTCCCTTTTTCTTCCTTATAAACCCATGTTGGGATTATCTTATATTCTTTTAAAGATACATTTCCATCTTTCTTTTCTAAAGTAAACTTTATCATTATTCCATCTTCACTTTCAGCTACACCAATTTCTTGCTCTGATTGATTAGACAGAGAATTTCCCTGTGAATATATTACAAAAGTAGAATGTCCACTTTCATTTCTCATTATTTCATATGGCTGAATAACATGGGGATGTCCACCTAAAATAATGTCCACACCTAATTTATTAAGTCTTTTAGCTATTTCATTTTGAGATGCTTCTATATATGTATTATATTCTTCTCCCCAATGCATTGATGTTATAATAAACTCAACACCTTCTGATTTCATTGCTGATATTTCATTTTCAATTTTCTTATAAAAGCTTTCTAAATCATTATAATTAAAAGTATTTATAAGATTTTCACTATATGTGGATAATATATTACTATTTATTGTTTTATGGCCATTAATCATTGATGTTTCAAAAACATACGCTAGAAATCCTATCTTTATTCCATTTACTTCCTTCACTAAATAATTTTTTTCTTCTTCTGTAGATTTTACTCCTAAAACATCTAATCCCTTTTCCTTTGTAACATCAATAGTTCTTTGTAAACCTACATCTTCATAATCATAAATATGATTATTAGCATAATTAATTATATCAATTCCTGTATCTTTTAAAGCATCAACTACTTCATCTGGCGAATTAAAAAATGGATAGCCACTTGGTTCACAACCTGCTAAAGTACCCTCTAATATTCCCATTGATATGTCTGAATCTAAAATCATTTTCTTAATATATTGAAAACTCGGCGAAAAATCATAAGAATTTTCTTGTTTTGCTCCATCTATTTGTGATTGATGTATTATTAAATTTCCTAGAGATATAATATCAACATATTGCACTTCTTCATTTACTGAATCACTATTTTCTGCAGTTTCATCTATACCATTATTTAAATAAATATTTTCTTCATTTTTCTTTTCCTTATAATATGTATTAGCTAAAACTACTATTGCTACTAGAAACATCATACTCATTAATATTTTTATCATATTACTATTTTTTTTCATGCATATCTCCCATGAAAATAAAAGCTTGTCTAAAATTAGCACTTTATTTTCTTAATTTGCTATAATAAAATTCTTCTTAATTATATACTCCTAATTTCATATTTTCAACTATATTATAGTATATACTAAATATTTCATAATAATGTTCTGTTAACCTTTTATTATAAACAAAGAAAGCTAGATAATATTTAATAGTATATTACATACAAAATATTATCTAGCAACCTTTTTAATTATACTCCTTCTTTCCCTTACTTTTAATATATAAATACACGCTATTTATTAAGAATATTATTCCTGAAAAAAATAACACTAATGCCCATTGATCTAAATTTAATGAAACAGTGTTAAACACTGATTTCAAGAAAGGTATATATAAAATACTACATATCATAATTACAGAAACACATACTGCTCCTAATAAATATGGGTTAGAAAAAATCTTAATTTCAAATATAGAATGTCTTTCAGACCTACATTCAAAAACATGTAATAATTGAGACATTACAAGTGTACATAATGAAATAGTCCTACAAGTAGCCAAATCCATGGCAAAAAGCCTTGCAAGCTCAAAAGAAAATAATGTACATACACCAATAAGACATCCTCTAACTATTATCTTTTCCCATAGACCTCTAGCAAATATCCCTTCACTCTTTCTACGTGGTTGTTGCATCATAATATCCTTATCTGGTGGGTCTACTCCTAAAGCAATGGCTGGAAGACCATCAGTTGCCAAGTTAACAAATAAAATTTGTATTGGTGTCAATGGATTAGGTAAGTAAAATACAGACGCTAAAAACATTGTAAGAACTTCTCCTAAGTTACATGATAATAAATATCTAATAAATTTTCTTATATTATCATAAATAATTCTACCTTCCTCTACAGCAGATACTATAGTTGCAAAATTATCATCAGTCAGTATCATTGCTGCTGCTTCCTTAGTTACATCTGTACCTGATATTCCCATTGCTATACCTATATCTGCTTCCTTTATAGCTGGTGCATCATTAACTCCATCACCAGTCATGGCTACTATATTATTATTCTTTTTAAATGCTTTTACTATTCTTAACTTATGATTTGGTGATACCCTAGCAAAAACTCTTACTTTCTTAACTGCTTCTTCTAAATCATCATCACTGATTTTTTCAAGTTCTTCTCCTGATAAACCTTGATCATCACTATTACATATATTTATACTTTTTGCAATTGCCAATGCAGTATTTTTGTGATCTCCTGTTATCATAACAGGCTTGATTCCTGCCAACTTACATTTCATTACTGCCTCTTTTACTTCTGGTCTTGGCGGATCCATGCTACCTGCAACACCTATAAATATTAAATTATTTTCCACATCTTCTGATTTCTTTATATCCTCTTTTTTATATGCTGCTGCAATACACCTTAAAGCTTTGTTGGACATGATATCAATATACGAACATATCTGTTTCTTTTTAGCCATGGTCATAGGCTTTACTCTGCCATTTTCTAAAATATAATTACACTTATTTATAACCTTCTCTGGTGCACCCTTCATATAACAAGTCTCACAATTATCTTCCTTCATTATTACAGTCATCATTTTTCTAGTAGAATCAAAAGGAATATCATAAACTCTTTTAGCTTTTTCCACAAAGTTTTTCATTTCCTTAACATCTTTAAAAAATGCACTTATAAGTGCTGTTTCTGTAGGATCTCCCATCAGTGCTTTTTCTACTTTGCTGACGTTATAGTCATAGTTAGTATCATTACAATATACAAATGCTTTTTTCAGCATTTCATAATTACTTGGCAATTCTCTATCTAATTCATATATTCTTCCATTTATAAATATTTCCTTAACAGTCATTTTATTTTGAGTTAAAGTACCAGTTTTATCAGAGCATATTACTGATGTACACCCTAATGTTTCCACTGCTGGCAGTCTTCTTACAAGTGCATTTCTTTTTAGCATTCTATTTACACCAAGTGCTAATGCTACTGTTACTATAGCTGCTAACCCTTCTGGTATTGCTGCCACTGCTAACGAAACTCCAAGTAAGAACATTTCTGTAATATCATTGCCTCTTATTATTCCTAAGATAGTTACTACAGCACAAATAACTAAACAGGCAATTACAAGAATCTTTCCTAATGAATTTAATCTTTCTTTTAGTGGTGACCTTTCTTCCTCTATATTATCCAAAAGATTAGCTATTTTACCCATTTCTGTATTCATACCAATAGCATCAATAAGTATCATACCTCTTCCTTTTAAAATTATTGTCCCCATATATCCATGATTTTTATCTTTCGTAGTATCTTTAGAAACTCCTACAGACTCTCCTGTAAGCAATGATTCATCCACTACCATATTAGAAGCATCAATAAACTTACCATCTGCTGGTATTCTATCTCCTGCTTCTACCACCACTACATCACCTAAAGTCAATTCCCTAGACGTAATTACTTTTAAACTTCCATCTCTAATAACCTTACATGTGGGAGCAGCTAATTCCTGCAATGCTTCTAATGATTTTTCCGTCTTAAACTCTTGAACAAATCCTAATATAGCATTGACAAACACAATTATTAATATGGTTACTGCATCTGCCTTATCTCCCATTATACCTGATATAACTGTTGCAACTATTAAAACCCAAACTATAAAATCATTAAATTGAGATAAAAAAATTAATATGGCTGATTTATTCTTTTTATGTTTAAGTTCATTATAACCATATGTTTGTATCCTCTTTTCTGCTTCCCTAGTTGTTAGTCCTCTTGTGAATTCTCTTTCCTGAATCACATCTTCTCCTCCCATAAAATAACTCTTCTATAAATATATATTAAATCCAATATAAATTAAGAATTAAAAATTATGAATTTCATCGATTTTTAATTTTACATTTTTAATTATTTACAACCTTTATACTTATGCGATAAAATATTGTCATATGCTTATTTTTAGAAAATACAAAGGAGGCAATTGATTTGAAAGATATAATATATGTAACTGGTCATAAAAATCCAGATTCAGATTCTATATGTGCAGCATATTCTTATGCTGAATTTAAAAATCTAACAGGAGATACAAAAGCTGTTCCTGTAAGACTTGGTAACGTAAGCCAAGAAACACAATTTGTTCTTGATTATTTTGGTGCTAAAGCTCCAGAATTATTAAAAACTGTAAGACTTATGGTTGAAGACTTAAACTTTGATAAAATAAATCCAGTTTTACCTACACTTTCATTAAAATCTGCTTGGAATGTAATGAAAGAAAACAACATGAAGACATTACCTGTTGCTGATGAAAATAATCACTTATTAGGTGTTCTTTCTGTTTCTAATTTAACTTCTTGCTACATGGACATGTGGGACAACACAATATTATCAAAAAGCAATACTACGTTAGAAAACATATTAGATACACTTTCAGCTACAGCTTGCTATATAAATGAAAACTTAAAAACATTCCCAGGCAAAATAGTAGTTTCTGCTATGGATCCAAAGAGCATGGTTGATCATATAAATGCTGGAGATATTGCTATCGTTGGTGATAGAGAGGAAGCTCAAGTAGCATTAATAGATAAGAAAGTATCATTAATGATTGTAACAGGTTCTCATACACCATGTGAAAACATCATTACTTTAGCTAGAGAAAATGGCGTTACTGTAATAGTTACTCCTCATGACTCATTCACAACTTCAAGACTTATTGTACAAAGCGTACCTGTTGAATATGTAATGGCTAAGGAAAATATCGTATCATTTACTAATGATGACTTAGTGGACGATATAAAAGATGCTATGGCTCAAACTAGATTCAGAAGCTACCCAGTAACTGATGAAAATGGTAGAGTTTTAGGAATGGTTGCTAGATACCACTTAATTTCTAAACACAAGAAAAAAGTTATCCAAGTTGATCACAACGAAAGAGGTCAATCTGTTGATGGATTAGAAGATGCAGAAGTATTAGAAATCATCGATCACCACAGAGTTGCTGATATTCAAACAAGCAATCCTATCTTCTTTAGAAATGAACCAATAGGAAGTACTTCTACAATAGTTGCTAAATGCTTCTTTGAAAGAGGTTTAACTCCATCTAAGACTGCTGCTGGTTTATTATGTAGTGCTATAATCTCTGATACATTATTATTCAGAAGCCCTACTTGCACACCTCAAGATGAAGAAATCTGTAGAAGACTTGCTGAAATAGCTGGTATTTCATCTGTTGAAGATTACGCTAAAGAAATGTTCAAAGCAGGAACTTCATTAAAAGGAAAAACTGTGGAACAAATCTTCAATCAAGATTACAAACCATTCTCAATTGAAGATATCAAAGTTGGTATAGCACAAGTTAATACAATGGATATTGATGGATTTATGCCATTAAAAGAAGAAATGTTAGCTTACATGAATGAAAAAGCAAAAGAATCATCATTAGATATGGTTATGTTATTATTAACTGACATAATCACTGAAGGTTCTCAAGTTCTTGTTGTTGGTGAAAGATCTGACATAGCTGAAAAAGCATTCAATGCAACACTAGTAGACAATACTGCTTTCCTTCCTGGAGTTCTTTCAAGAAAGAAACAAGTTGTACCACCAGTAACAAACGTAATAACAAATGCTTAAAAAAATAAGAGATGCTTTGCATCTCTTATTTTTTTACCTATTAATTATTTAAGTAATTGTATTATTTGATCTGGTGCAGAATTAGCCTGTGCCATCATAGATTGAGCTGCTTGTAATAATACATTACTCTTTGCATTTTTAGTAATTTCCAAAGCCATATCAATATCTCTTATTTTTGATTCAGATGAAATAGTATTTTCAGCTGAATAATTTAAATTATTAACTACATATTGTAATCTGTTTTGATATGCACCTAAGGCTGATCTTTGAGTAGATACTTTTTTAGTAGCTTCATCAATTATTCCTATTGCATTTTGAGCATTTTTTGCAGTAGTTACATCTAGTGAACATTCTACATTATAATTTCCTTCACCATCATCAACCTCATATACAGTTCTAAATCCATCACCTACTCCAACTAAACCTAAACCTTTTGCTGTCATTTCTCCTATAGAAACTAACATTGATTGATTTTCATTAGAACCAACTTGAAGACTTATTTCAATATCCTTATTATAAGAATTACCATTAAATATTTCTAATTTACTATGTTCACCTTTTGTAGTTGATGTAATCACTAATTTATTATTACCATCTTTTGTTAATTCTACTCCATGTAATTTGTTTTGTGTTTGAGTTATAATGGCATCAACTAACTGTTCAGCATTTGTTACACCTTTTATATCTATTCCTATCGCTTTACCCTTATATGGTCCATCAGTAGAATCATAAAACTGTATAGTTTGTCCATTAATACTCATACCTGCATCTACTAGAGCTTTTATATCATCTAATGTTGCTGCTACATTAGAAAAATCTATTGTAGTTGAAGCTCCCTTAGCCGGTATATCTTGCTTTCCTATAGTTGTTCCATTACCAACTGTGTTTCCCGTATTAACATCAGTAATTGTTAATCCATTGCTTGAAGAGGCAATTCCTGTAACTTTCATTTCTGCATTCGAAACTGTACCGTTACTATCTAAAGCTTCAATTATAATTTGACTTCCCTTATTATAAGCTTTAAATTCTCCTTTTAATGAATTATTACTATCTATTTGTTTTTGAAATAATTCAGCAGTAGATTTTGCTACTTTTTCAACATCACTAGCTACAATAGTCCCATCAACAGTATTGGTAATTGTAATATTACCGCCTGTAATTACCCCTCCATAATTAGCATATTCAATATGACCTACATTATTAGCTTTATCAGAAACATATCTTACTGATAAAGCTACACCTTTAAGTTCAAAGTTAAATCCATCTGGTTGTGGTATGCTACTACTTGATAAATTAGAACTTATTGTAACTCCAACTTTCATACCTTTTGTTACAGCATCATTACCTTTTGTGTGAGTAACTTCAGTACCATTAAAATCTAAGTTTATTGCTTTTATACCTTTGCCATCTCCACCTGTTAATAATTTTTTAGTATTATACTCTGTATTATTAGCAATTCTATTTATTTCTGAAGTAAGGCTATTAATTTCTTTTTGAATAGCATTTCTATCACTTTCATTGTTGGTATCATTAATAGACTGTACAGAAAGTTCTCTCATTCTTTGAAGAATTGAGTTAGTTTCATTTAATGCCCCTTCAGCTGTTTGAATTAATGTAATTCCATCTGCTGCATTTCTTGAAGCCTGTTCTAATCCTCTAATCTGTGATCTCATTTTTTCAGAAATAGAAAGCCCTGCTACATCATCTCCAGCACTGCTTATTCTTAATCCTGAACTTAGCTTCTCTATTGATTTAGAGGAGGCTTTATTATTTATTTTCATATTTCTTTTTGAGTTCATAGCACCCATATTATGATTAATTTTCATTATTTCTTCCTCTGTTATCTAAAATTTCTCTCTATATCTATTGTCGAAAAAACTCTTATTAAATTAATAGTTTATAAAAAAATAATGGATAAAATTTATTTTAAATTTTATCCATTATTTTTATCTAAGATTATTTATCATTTCCCACATTTCATCAGCAGCTGTAATTCCTTTAGAACTTAATTGAAAAGCCCTTTGAGTTACTATCATATCTGTCATTTCTTGTGAAAGATCCACATTGGAAGCTTCTAAATATCCTTGATACATATCGGCATCTAGAGTTCTATATACTTGAACTCCATTTAACTCTTTAAATAAATTATCTCCAACAGATGTAAATGCATCATTACCTACTGCTGTATATACTGCAATTTCTCCAACCTTTTCAAAGTTACCATTGTTTTCTGCAAATATTTCCCCTTTTTTATTTATAGTAAAATTATCAGCTGTAAGGCCTGTATTATTTTGTGAATACCCATTTGCATACTGAACCTCTAAAATATTCCCATTGGCAGTTACAAGTCTTCCATAAGAATCTAATTTAAAACTGCCATCTCTAGTATAATACTCTGTTCCATTACTGGAAATCACTTTAAAATACCCATTACCATCTAATGCCAAATCAGTTTTTTGATTTGTTGTTTGTAAACCACCTTGGCTATTATCTTTAGTAAAATTACCAGCTTTAACTCCACTTCCTACTGTAGCTGTTTTATCATTTAATGGATTTCCCCATTCATCTAACGAAGATGAAATTAAATCCTTAAAACCTGCATTAACTTTTTTATATCCTGTAGTATTTACATTTGCTATATTATTTGATATTACATCTAATTTCTCTTGATTAGCATTAAGTCCTGATTTACTTGTCCATAATGTTGTTAACATCTATATATCCTCCTACACTTTACCTATGCTGTTAGCAGCTAAATCTAAAGTACCATCTATCATCTTAAAGATACTTTGACTACTTTGGAAATTACGCATTGTACTCATCATATTAACCATTTCATTTGTTACATTAACATTAGACCCTTCCAAATAACCTTGATGTGTTTTTACTACAGAATCCATAATAGGATTTTCTGCTGTATAATAATTATCTCCTACTTTTTTTAATGTACTATAATCTTCAAAATCAGCTGTAACCATTTGATAATTAGCTAATCCCTCAACATTTAAAATATTATTTGCTCCTAATGTATATTGATTATTGCCTACAAAAATAGGTTCCATTATCCCTGTATTCATATTTCTTCCCATTACAGAATCTCCTGAAGTAGTCTTTAAAGTTCCATCAGCTCCCACAGTAAAATCTCCATCTCTTGTATACAAATATTCATTACCTTTTTGAACTACAAAGAAACCTCTTCCATTTATAGCAAAATCCGATGAATCTGATGTACTTTTAAGTCCACCTTGAGTAAATGATTTTTGTACTGTGTCAATGGCAGCTCCCAAACTCAAACTACCTATTACACCATTTTCTCTATTACCTATGTATACTTCATTAAAACTCTTAGTAACTAAAGATTCTGATTTATATCCATTTGTATTAGCATTAGATAAATTATTTGTTATTGATGTTTGCTGATTTTCTAAAGTAATCATTGATGATAATGATGTATATAAACTTCTAATCATTAAATATATCCTCCTCATTAGCTTCTGTGGTGCTATTAGTAGTAGCATCATTACTTGAAGAATTATCATTTTCAAAAAAAACCTTACATTCATCTTCATAATGCATTCCCATAGCTCTTGCTGCTTTTTCTATTTCTGCATTTGACATTTTATTAGTGCCAGATAAAAATAATATTAATGTAGATATAATCATTCCAATTCCAATTCCCATTAAAATCTTTTTATCTCTAAATATATAAATACTTTCTTTTATTGATTGTATAATCCTCTTACTAATAATACTTCACCCTTTCCTATACTAAGTGAACTACATATTTCTTCATCACTTTTTCCTTCATCAATCATCATTTTAATATTTTCAAACTTACTATCATTACCATGATTATCCTTTAAATTATTAAAATTAATTTCAGAAATTATATCTTTATCTATACAATCTCTTTTTATATCGTTATCTAATTTCACTTGCTTTATATTCTCTTTTATATTTACATTACTATTTTCTATATTAAAAACTTCAGTTCTTAACTCTTGAATTTCTTTTTGTAAATCAAGAATACTTTCCGCCATATCTTTTCTCATATCTACAAATTTCATATCATAGTCTGTAAATTCTTTTTCTTCATTTTTTAGAATATTAGCAAAAGAGCCTCCATCATCGGCTCTTTCATTTTTTATATCTCTATTAACAACTATTAAAACTATTCCTATAACTATAAGTAAAATATGTATCACTTTTTATACCTCTATGTAATTTATTTTTTGAAGCATAACCCTTAAATTCTTAATAGCTCTACTATGTAACTGACAAACTCTCGATTCAGATACCTCTAGTACTTTACCTATTTCTTTTAATGTCAAGCCCTCATAATAATAAAGATTTAATATTGTTCTGTCTTTTTCTTTTAATTTTTCAATACATTCAGCTAATATTTCTACTTTTTCTTTATCTTCATAAGAATCATGAGGACTTGGGCTATTTTTATCTTCAACAACTCCCATAACAGTTAATTCATCATCTTCTGAAAATAGAATTCCTTCTAAAGATACTACTGACATAAAATTAATATATCTTTCGATATCAGCAACTTCTGACACAGTTATATTTAAATATTCAGCTATTTCATCTATGATTGGTTCTCTAAGTAACCTATTTTGCAATGTATCAATAGCTTCATTATACTTTGCTAATTTATCCATTGCCCCTTTAGAAATAGGCCTTGCTTTTCTTATCTGATCTATCATTTCACCTTTTATTCTTATTGATGCATAAGATGAAAATTTTATTCCCTTATCTGGATCAAATTTACTTATGGCATCCATTAACCCTATCATTCCATAACTAACTAAATCTTCATACTCTATATAAGTACTCCTTCCAATCATTATTCTAGACGCAATATATTTTACTAAAGGAATATATTGTTCCACTATTTTTTCCTTATTATCTATATTAGTCCAGCTCATTGTTACCCCTCCTTAGTTAGCTATAATTTTTGCATACATAATACATCTAATCTTCCATTTATTTTTAATTGAAACTTGGCCATTTCCCTCTCCTCCTAAGAAAAAATATCAAATAACTTATTAAATAATCCTTTTGCACCATTTCCTCTTATAGAACTTTCTCTACCCATAATTTTTTCTGATACATGCACTATGGATTTTGCTGCTTCAGATTTAGGATATTTTATTACTATAGGAATTTGATTTCTCACTGCCATGGTAATATGCTTATCCTCATATATACATCCCAAATAACTTGGATATCCATTTAAAAATTTTCTAGTTGCTAAGTCAAATTTATTAAATGTTGATTTTCCCTCTGTTTCACTTATAACTCTATTAATTACTATATTAACATGAGTTTCTATTTTAAAATGCTTAAGTGCTTTAAATAGGCTATATCCGTCCGTCAATGATGTAGGTTCTGGTGTTAAAATAAATATAGCTTCATCAGAACTAGCAATAAAAGCAAGAACTGTTCTACTTATTCCAGCACCTGTATCAATTAATATATAATCATATCCATCAATTCTATCTATTTCTGAAATAAATCTTTCTCTTTGTTCTTCTGTCAAATCTTCAATATTATTTATTCCTGTTCCTCCAGGTAATAAGTGAATTCCATGTGGCCCTTCAATAATTCCATTTTCAATTGAAACTTCACCATTTATAACATCCATAATATTGTACTTATGATATATTCCCATTAATACATCATCATTTCCCATACCAATATCAGCATCAAAAAGCAATATTTTTTTCCCTTCTTTTGCAAGAGCTATTGCTAAGTTTACTACAAAATTACTTTTACCTACTCCACCTTTTCCTGAAGTTATAGTTATAATTTTTGATTTTTCATTTAATCCACTACTTTTACTAGCTAATTGTCTTAAAATTTCTGCCTGGTCCATCATATTGAATCTTCTCCCATTATAAGCTTAATAATTTCATCTTTACTTGGAACCCTTATGTCATTTGGTACATTTTGACCTGTAGTTAAAAAAGCTACCGGCTTATTACTTTCCTTTAATATGGTATGTATAATTCCATATGATGAAGTTTCATCTAACTTTGTAATAATAAGCTTTTCGTACTCTATTTGCTCATAACCTTTAAGTATCATCTTTACATCTTTGTTTTTAGTTGTACTACTCATAACCATAAGAGTATGATCTGGATTAGCTTTTTGAACAAAAGCTCTTAGTTCTGAAATCTGCATATTATTCTTACTGCTTCTTCCAGTGGTATCTATTAATACTACATCTAAATCTGTCATGGAATTAATTGCTTCTTCCATTTCTTTTATGGTTATAACAACTCTAAATGGTATATTCATTATTTCTGCATAAGTTTTAAGTTGTTCTACAGCTCCAATTCTATAAGTATCTATGGTGATTAACCCAACTTTTTTCTTATCCATAAGAGCTAATTTTCCTGCTAATTTTGCTATTGTGGTGGTTTTTCCTACACCTGTAGGTCCAACCAACACAACTCTACCATTGATATCTTCATTTGATATTTGTACTACCTCTGACAAATAACTTTTCATGGCTTCTTCTTTATCTTCAGCTTCATTCCAAACTCTTCTAAACTCTTCTAAATAAACAGGATTTAAATCAAGACTATTAACATAATTTAATAATAAATCTTCATTATCTTCACCTTTAGTATTATTTAATATCTCATTTAAAATACTCTTCATTTCTTTAACTTCATCTTCAAGAACATTTTTCTCTTCTTCTTTAGGTTTTACAACATCCTTATTCATTATTGCTTTAATACTTTCAACAGATTCCTTTAACACATCACTACTTGCAAAAGTACTTTGTGGTTTTTGTGTTTTCATTGGTTCTGTAGTGTTTTCTAAGGCTGCTGTAACTTCTATAAGCTTAGGTGAAAAGTATTTTTTAAATCCTGATTGTCTTATTTTTCTTTGACTTATAATTATTGCATCTTTTCCTAATTCATATCTAATTCTCGTCATAGCCTCATTCATATTTTTAACTACATATTTTTTTATTATCATTATAAAGCTACAACTCCTTCTGTTCTTATTTGTACATCATTTGGTATTTCATTTAAAGAAAGTACCATAACATGTGGAAATACCATTTCTATAAGTTTTCTAAATACTGGTCTTATATTAGGTGATACCAAAATAATTGGTTGATTATTATAGAAATAAACACTATCTATTGTTTGACGTATTTTTTCTAAAATTCTTGTAGTTGTTTCTGGATCAACTGACGGGAATGATCCTTGCAGAGATTTTTGTGTATTATTTGCAATTATATTTTCAATTTGTGGATCTAATGTGATCACTGTAACGGTTCTATTTTCATCTACTACCGTATTACATATGGTTCTTGCCATAGCAAATCTTACATATTCAGTTAATAACTCTATATCCTTAGTATTTCTTGAATTATCTGCTAAAGATTCAAAAATTGTTACAGTATCCTTTACTGGTACCTTTTCTCTTAATAAATTTTGTAATACCTTTTGTACTTCACCGATGGTCATTAAATCAGGTATAAGTTCCTCTACAACTGTGCTATACTTCTCCTTCATATTATCAACTATCATCTTAACTTCTTGACGTCCTAATAATTCATGTGCATGAGATTTTATAGTTTCAGTTAAGTGAGTAACCATTACCGTTATTGGATCTACCACTGTAAATCCTCTTATTTCAGCTTCTTCTTTTTGATCTGCATTTATCCATACAGCTGGCAGACCAAATGTTGGTTCAATAGTTTTAATTCCTGGCATAGTGCCACTTTCTCCTGATGGATCCATACAAAGAAGCATGTTTGGCATCAATTCAGAGGAAACTATCACTGTTCCCCTAATTTTTAATATGTACTCATTATTTTTAAGCTGTAAATTATCCCTTATTCTAATAGGCTGTACAATTATACCCATTTCAATGGCACACTGTCTTCTAACTGAAGCTATTCTTTGTAATAAATCTCCACCATTTCTTTCATCAGCTAAAGGTATAAGACCATATCCAATTTCAACTTCCATAGGTTCTACAGAAATTAAATTCATAACATTCTCAGGTTCTTTTCTTATTTGCTCTTCTTGCTCTTCAACTTCTTGAACCATAGCAACTTCTTGTTTCTTTTCCTCTTCCTTTATAAGCATAAATGATAATCCACCCATAGATGCCCCTGCCAATGCAAATGGTACTGTTGGCATTGATGGTATTATTGCAAAGGCAAACATTATTGTTGCTGCAATTCCAAGAGCCACTGGGAAAGCTGATAACTGAGTAGTTAAAGTTTTACCGAAATTATTTTTTGAATTTGATCTAGTTACAAGAATACCAGCAGCAGTAGAAATAAGTAATGCTGGAACCTGACTTACAAGCCCATCACCTATTGTTAAAATAACAAAACGACTAGCTGCCTCTCCAGCTGACATACCCATTTGAGTAATACCAATTATAATTCCACCTAAAACATTTATTACAGTAATTATTATACCTGCTACAGCATCACCTTTAACAAACTTAGATGCCCCGTCCATGGTTCCATAAAAATCTGCTTCAGACTGCAAATCAGCTCTTCTTTTTTTAGCCGTTGCTTCATCTATTAATCCTGAATTTAAATCAGCATCAATACTCATTTGCTTACCAGGCATTGCATCTAATGTAAATCTTGCAGAAACTTCTGCAACTCTAGTAGACCCATTAGTTATAACAAGAAACTGTATTATCATAATTATTAAGAATATAATAACTCCAACAACATAATTTCCACCAACTACGAAATCACCAAAGGCAGTAATTATACTTCCTGCATCACCTTTACTTAATATAAGTCTTGTAGAAGAAATATTAAGCCCCAATCTAAATAAGGTAACTACCAATAGTAATGTTGGGAAAACTGATAATTGTAGTACGCTTGTGGTAAACATAGTAATCATTATTACAATAATTGATAAAGTTATGTTGAGTGCCAGTAAAATATCTAAAGCTATTGATGGTAATGGTATTATTATCATAAGTACAATACCAATTACCCCAAAAGCCACCAACACATCAAGATTTTCTTTTAAATTAAACTTTCTATCGATAGCCAATTTCATCAATCCTTTTAATTATCTTATTTTTTCATTTTATATATAGCCACAAGAATTTCAGCTACAGCTTGATACATTTCCTGTGGTATTTCTCTGTCCAATTCTACCTCTTTATAAATCATTCTTGCTAAAGGTTTATTTTCTATTATTGGAACATCATTTTCCTTGGCCTTTTCCTTAATTCTAATGGCTAAATGATCTATTCCCTTTGCAACCAATTTAGGTGCATTATTCTGTCCATCTTCATACTTTATAGCTACAGCTATATGAGTTGGGTTAGTAATAACTACAGTTGATTCCCCAACAGCATTCATCATACCTTGAGTTATCATGGCTCTTTGTTTTTGCTTTATCTTAGCCTTTACCTGTTGATCCCCTTCCATCTGCTTATATTCATCTTTTATTTCTTGCTTAGACATTCTAAGTTCTTTATTATGGAACCTAAATTGAATAAAATAATCAGTAGCTGCCAGCACTATTAAAAGTATTACTATTTTAGTGAATAAACCAACAACTATCTGTTTTATTTCACTACCTATACTTGAAACATTTAATGTTGATATATGAAGAATATCATTATAATTATCTTTCATATAAGAATATCCAATGTAAGTAACAATAGTTACCACCAATAGATTCTTTAAAAGGTCAAAGGCGCTTTTATTAGAAAACATATTTTTAATACCATTTAAAGGATTAAGCTTTTTTAAAGAAGGTTTTAATGGTTCTCCAGTTAATAAAAATCCTGTTTGCATTAAACTAGCTACTATTCCTGCAACCATTATAGGTATTACTACCAATACAACTGTTGAAGCAAATTTAGTAAAAGAATTACTTGCAATTGACTTTAATAAACCATCTGTTAACTCCATAGAGCCTACATTGCTTAAATAGTAAATTATTATTTCCTTAAAGTTATTAATTATCTTATCACTTAAAGTCATAATCACCAATAAAGTTGCTATGGTAGTAAGAGCAATTCCTACATCTTTACTTTTAGCAATTTGACCTTTTTTTCTAGCATCAGACTTCTTTTTAGGCGTAGCTTCTTCTGTTTTATCATCTGACATAAAAATAAGTGCTACAGGAGCTACATTTAATATTCTTCTTATAACTGAAGGTAAATAACTTAAAGCACCTATAAAAACTTTATTTATTATCGCTATAGAAAGTGTAATCATTAATAACCCTACTATCATCTTTACAGGCATACCTAAAATCATTACATTTATTTGTGGAACTACTCTAGATACTAATCCCATACATATATCTGTCATTATAATTATAATAACTATAGGTAATGCAATTTTTATTCCCATAAAGAAATATTCTATTATTATCTGCATACTTTCCATCATAGATTCTGATGAAATTATTGATGAACCTACAGAAACAACTGAAAAACTTTCTATTAATGACTTAATAATCAAATGATGTGCATCTGTTATAAAAAATAATACTAAAGTACAATATTCAAGTAACTTTCCTGTTACAGTGGTAGTTGATGATGCACTGGCATCTGCCAGTGACAACATACTAAATCCTATATGAAGATCAATCCAACTTCCAGCAAGCTTTAATATTTGAAATAAACTTTTAGTTACAAGTCCTAAAAGTGCTCCAGTAATCCCTTCGTTTAAAAAATATATCAGTAGCTTATTATTATTATTTATAATTTCCATACTTGCATTGGAAACCGTTGGTTCAATTGCAAAAGCTAAAATCATTGGAATAGCTAATTTCAGTACCTTTGGTGTTCCACTTGGAAAAATAATATTAAAAACTATAAAAAATGCTGATAATCTTACGAAGATAAACATAACAGTAAAAATAATTGCTGAATCTATCATTTATCCCCCTAAGATATCTTAGTAATGATATTATATATATTTTCTGTATATTGAACCATAGTTTTTGATATCCAAGAAGCTAAAAATAATCCTATTGCACATATTCCTAACAATTTTGGAACAAAAGTTAAAGTTTGTTCCTGTATTTGGGTTGTTGCTTGAATTATACTTATTATAAGACCTATAATTAATGCAGCAGCTAAAAAAGGTCCTGCCACCTTTATTACTGTCATTATAGATTCTTTTATTATTCCATTTAATAACGCTTCACTCACTTTTATTCACCTCACGAAAAACTTGTAATTAATGATTTTACAATTAAATTCCATCCATCTACCATTACAAATAATAACAATTTAAATGCCAAAGATATAACTGTTGGTGGAAGCATCATCATACCCATAGACATAAGCACACTGGCTACTATCATATCTATTACCATAAATGGTACAAATAATAAAAATCCTATTTGAAATGCTGTTTTTAATTCACTTATGGCAAAAGCAGGAACAATAGAATATAAAGGAATATTTTTTCTTGTTAATTCTCCACTATTAAGCTTTGCGGCATCAACAAATAATTCCAAATCCTTTTGCCTTGTTTCTTTTAACATAAAATCCTTTATTGGATTAGATGCATTTTCAAGTGCTTGCTCAAAAGTTATTTCTTCATTTGAATACGGCTTTAATGCAACTTCATTTATTTCTGTATATACTGGTTGCATTATGAAAATAGTTAAAAAAATAGCTAATCCAACTAAAATTTGACTAGGTATTGATTGCTGCGCTCCTATGGCATTCTTTAATAATGAAAAGACCACCGTTATTCTAGTAAATGATGTAAACATTATTATAAATGATGGTAATAATGTTAACATTGTAAAAAATATAAGTATTTTTATACTATCCACATAATCTGCTGGAGTATCTCCACTACTAACAGATAAATTAAAATGTGGCGATGCAAAAGCTTCCTTTGGAATCATGAAAGTAATTGCTATTATAAAAAACACTATTAATTTATAAGCTTTTTTATTTTTCATATTTATTTTTCCTTTTCTTTAGTTTATTTATTACTTCCTCAAAAGGCTTTATAATATTATTAAAAGCTTCTTTATTTTTTTCAATTTCAAATTTCTTTAAAACTTCAATCTCATTTAGCTCTTCTTCAGTTAGCTCTTTTATAAATTCACCTTTAGAAGGTGATACTGACATTACATATGCTTTTTTTCCTATCTTTATTATTTGTAAAGATACATCTTTTGATAACTGAGTTCTTTCAATTACTCTTATAGTTTTTCTTGAATTTACCTCATTTAATTTGCTTTCATTAAATTTTAATAGTAAGAGCATTAAAAGTATAAGAACTATTAATGTTCCTATAATTTTAATACTCATCAATACAAATTCCATATATATGTACTTCCTATTATTGAACTAAAAGTTCATTAAATTTAATATCTATAATAGTTCCAGATTTTAAATTTGAATTTAATCTTTGTACTAAATCTCTCTTTAAATTAACTTCATTATCAGCAGTAAAATCTGAAGTTTTTAAAGATTTTAAATAAAATATTGCTGAATCTCTTAAAGCAACAAGCTTAGTAGTAATTTCTTCTCCTACTTCTGTATTAGCACTGTCATAAGTAACAGTAGCAGTCATTTGCACATATTTTTTGCTACCTTCATCACTTAAATTTACAAGCAATTGCCCTAATTCAGTATAAGCTTCTACTATTGGTGCTTCTTCAGAATTTGCCTTTGACATACCATAATATACTCCAGCAAAAACACCTCCACCTAGCAGTAATAATGCTACAACTATAATAATAATTAGTTTACCTTTACCTTTTTTCTTTTCTTCTGCCATTTCTTACTCCTTATCATCAGCTATAATTAAAATATTTACTCTTCTATTTTTAGCCATATTTTCTTCAGTATCATTAGGCACCACTGGATGATGTTCACCATATCCTGTAGCACTTAATCTTTTTGGATCTATGCCTGTATTTTCAACAAAATATTTTACTACATTTACAGCTCTATCCACTGACAATTCCCAGTTAGAAGGGAATTCTGCTGTAGAAATAGGTCTATTATCAGTATGCCCTTCTACTACAATAGTATTATCTATAGAAGATAATAATTCTGCAATAGATGATAATACTTCCTTGCTATCTTCCCTTAAAGTTGATTTTGAAGTTTCAAAAAGTATACTTTCTCTAACTTGAATGGCAACACCTTGTTCAGTTTCAATTATTTCCACTGCCGCTTCTAATTCATGCTCTTTAACAAATTTACTTACTTGATAGTACATACTTTCTTCAATATTTTCACCATCTACAGTATCTGTTGGTGTTTCTCCACCAATTAAAGGAACATCACCATTATATAAATTATATTCTAAAATACTATCCCCAACTTCACCTGCCATTACACTTCTGAAAGCTTGAGAAAGTGCTCTCATTTTAGCTTCATCAGTAGAAGACATTGCATATAAAAGAACAAAAAAAGTCATCAAAAGAGTAACACAATCAGAGTAGGTAGCTAACCATTCATCACCGCTTGGTTCATCACGCTGTACTTTTTTCCTTGCCATAACTTATGCAACTCCTTCTGTATTTTCTGTATTACTATTTATATATTCTAATCTTTCTTTTGCAGATAAATAAGTTAAAAGTTTTTCTTCTACAATTCTTGGGTTAACACCTGATTGTATTGCTAAGATACCTTCTAACATCATAGTTCTTGTACCAGTTTCTAATGCACATTGTCTTTTTAAATTTGCACCTATTGGATTACAAAAGTAATTAGCTAAGAATGAACCATAGAAAGTTGTAAGAAGTGCAACTCCCATACCAACAGCTATACTTTGAATATCATTTAAGTTTTGCATCATTTGAACTAGCCCTATTAATGTACCTATCATACCAAACCCTGGAGCGTATCCACCCCAAGCAGTATACATACCTGCCACATTCATTCCTCTATTTTCAGTTTCATATATATCTAGTTCTAATATTTCCTTAATAGTTTCCGGCTCAATACCATCAACAACCATTTGCATACCCTTTTTTAAGAATGGATCTTCTAAATTACTTATATCTTCTTCTAAAGATAATAAACCGTCTTTTCTTGCTCTTTGTGAAAGATTTGAAAACTGTACTATTATATCTTTTTGAGAAGCACTACTTTCTTTAAATGCATTACCAAGACTTCCAAACATCTCTTTTATTTCATCCATAGTATATGTGATAAATAAAGCACTTAAAGATCCTCCAACACATATGAATATTGATGGAATATCAATAAATATACTAAAAGGACCTCCAGAAACAATTCCATATCCTATTAAGGCAGCTCCAAGTACAAACCCAGCCGGCGTCATAATATCTGTTTTCTTCACATCAATTCCCCCTAAATTCTATACGTAGCTATTCTATTTTTATATCTTATAACCTTATCTTTTACTTCATGTATAGTTTCTAAAACAATATACTTTTTCCCATTGGTAAGTGTTATTAAAGTTTCAGGAACTTCTTCAATCTTTTCTATATGATCTGCATTTAAAGTAAATTCTTTATTATTCATTGCTGTTAAATCAATCATACTAACACCTTTCTTGCTTATTGAATTACCAATAATGAATCAATTAAAAATAATTAACTCATTTTTGGTAATTCAATTTTTTACTATAATTTATGAGCTGAATGATAAATTAAATTTAATCCATCATTCATTGCTCACAATTAATAATTTACAAACTATCTCTTTAAGTTAATTATTTCTGAAAGAATTTCATCACCTGTAGTGATTGTTTTTCCTGCTGCTTGGAAAGCTTTAGTGGCAACTATCATATCAGTAAATTGTTCTGCCATATCTACTCCTGACATTTCTAAATATCCTTGAAGAATATCTCCATATCCTGAGCTATCTCTACCGGCAGTACTATTTTTACCACTTGAAATTATTGCTGCTCCTGAACTTCCTGAAGGTTCATACATATTGTTTCCTATATCTGTTAAACCAACTTCATTTTTAAAGCTTGACATAGCTATTTGACCAAGAGCTGTTATTTCACCAGTTTCTAATACACCTGTTATTAATCCATCAGATGATATATTAAAACTCTTTATCGCAACATCTGTTCTTTTGCCCTGTGCATCAATTTTTGTTACTTTATCAGGTATTTTTAAAGATACTAATTTATCATCTATAGCTTTTGTACTATTATTTGATTCTACATATAATACATTTCCATCATCCTCTATATTATCAATTTTAGTATTTTGTGGAGGATTTGTAGTTTCCATAGCAAACCCTAAAACTCTATAACCTTTTGATGTTAAAAGATTACCTTCATTATCTAACACAAAAGAACCATCTCTTGTATATGCCACTGAATTGTTAGCTGGCATATTTCCTATTCCATTATTTGCTATTGTTATAGAGTCATTAGCATTTCCTGTAAGTGCTGGTCCAGTAGCTACCATAAAATATCCACTTCCATCTACTGCTACGTCAAGAGATCTTGATGTTGATTGCATTGAACCTTGAGACATTATTTTATCTATACTAGCAATTTGTGCTCCAAGACCTACTTGCTTACCATTAACACCTCCTAAAGAATCTGATGCTGCACTGGCACTACCTAATGTTTGACTTATTGTAGTACTGAAATTTACTCTTGACCCTTTAAATGCTGTTGTACTTACATTGGCTAAGTTATTACCTATAACATCTAACTTAGTTTGATTTACTTTCATTCCTGAAATCCCTGAATATAACGATCTTAACATAAATATTTCCTCCTAAAAATTTTCCATTTGTTTCTTGCTTCTATCTTTCCACAAGACAAGGCCTCCATATTTGGTCCAGCCTAATAAATTTTTATAATATAACTACACTATCTATATTGGTAAAAACATTATTTTCTGCTCTTTCTTTCTCTACAGCAGTTATTATTGTTCTATTTTTTATATTAGCTATTAATGCCACATCCTTATATATAAACACTGCATTTTTAGCACCCTTTTCTTTTGCTAAATCAAAACCATTATTTATCACATTCATATCATCTCTTGAAAAGCTTATTTCATTGAATCTTTTACAAGCATGTTTAGATAAAATAAATCCTTCATTTTCTGTCTTTACATTATTTAATACATCATTAAAGCTAACTTCCCCTGTATTACCATTAGTTAATTTTGCTTCACTTTCCAGGTTAAAAAAATTACCTACAGCATATGCTCTTCCATTAACTATTCTATACCCCATAACTCACCTTCTTTTGTTATATTGGAGTATCTTGCACCTTTTCAACTAAACTATAGTCATAAGTCTTTACTTCTCCATTTAAAAGCTTAACTTTAATATTTATAGCACCATTTTCTCTAGATACAGACATAACTTGTCCTGTTACCTTTTCATTATTACCATTTTCTTTACTTTCAGTAAGCTCCACATATTTTCCTATATAAGAACTTGCTGTCATCATTGCAATATTTGTATTCATATTGTTTAAAGCTGAAAGTGATGAATCACCAACATCTAAAACTGTTTGAATACTACTCATTGGAACATCAATATACTTAGTTTGATTATCTTCATAAACTTCCACAGATACTGTATAACTTGTTCCATTGTTTCCACTTACTCCTCTAACTATACCTGTATAAGGAACTCCTTTATTATCAAGAACATTAACTGTAACACCTTTACCTACTAAGTTATATGCTGCTGAATTAGACATTGTAGTATTTAAATTAGACATTTGTTCCATAGTTGAAAACTGTGCTAATTGTGATATGTATTGTGTTGAATCTGTATCAGCCGTTGGATCTAAATTAGATAATTCTGCCACTAATATTTGTAAAAATGCATTTTTATCTACACTTCCACCTGCTTCAACAATTGAAGTTCCTCTATCAGTTTTTCCTCCAACAGTATAATTACCACCAGCTCTACTTTGCCCTGAAATTGTACTTATATCTGACATATGTATTCTCTCCTATGCTAATAAGTTAACATTAGAAATTTCTTCTGAAATTTCTTCATTTTCTTCTTTATGTGTATTTATAGAATCATTATCTTCTACAGAATAATTTTCTTTATTTCTTTCATCATTAAATTCATTACTAAAACCTTGTCCACTATAATAAGTAGTATCTTCATATAAGCCAATATTTACTTCTTTAATAATTAAACTTTCATTGCTTAAATGCTTTTTAATTTCTTCCATATTAGAATTTAACAATGTATATGTTTCTTTAGATGTTGATTTAATATCTGCTTTCATTATTCCATCTTCAGATATTATCTTTATGGTTATTTCACCTAATTCCTTAGGATATATCTTTACAGTAAGTTGCTCCACTTGATTTTTAACCATATACTTAACATTAGAAACCACATCAGTAGCTACTGTTTCTCTTGAAACTGCCACAGGTTTCACCTCTGATATTAGACTTGAAGCAACATCATTTTTACTATTTAAAACTTCTGTAAATATAGGTGTGTCTTCCACTATGCAATCTTTAACTTTATTTGTGTCTTCATCCATTGTCATAAGCTTGGCTAAAATATCTTCTTCACCTTTTTGCTCACCATTAGATTTATCTATATTAAATACCATCTTTAACATTTCAACACCTTGTGAAGTATCCTTTTTACTTTCGCCTTTAAAACTATCCACAACTTCTATAAATTTATCCTTTTTAATTTCATTGCCATCTTTATCACACAAAACAGTTAATATTTTATCTATATTATCTTTTGTAACAACTTTATCTTCTTCTAAATTTAAAGTTTTAACAATTTCTTCAATAGGCAAATTGATTTTATTAGATAATGTTTCTTCATTTAAATCTATATTTTCACCATTATTTAAAGGCACTTCTTCTATTACATTTTCAAATATATTAATATTTTCTGATTCAAATACAGTATTATTTTTAAGTAAATTTATATTTTCTAACACATTAGAGTTATTGTTATTTATTAGCTCTGATGAAATATTTAAATCAGCAATTTCACTTAAATAATTTATATTTTTTAAAGTATTGATACAATCTAAACTAGAAGTATTGCCAGATTCTAAATAAATTTTTATAGGTAAATTACTATTATCAATAACTGGAATATTTAATGCTTGAAGTAATACCATCACTTCTTCAATTATTTCCTCCTTAGTTCCATTTTCAATTTTTTCAATAACTTCAGTTTTATCTATAGCTTCATTTATATCTTTAGATACATTTTCAACAGTTGTTTTGTTATCTTCTGTAGTTTTAGAAATAGAATCTTCCTTGGAACTCATCACTGATTTAAAATTACCATTACTGCTTTTATTTTCAGTTTTAACTGAATTATCAGCAGTAACATTACTGTTATTATTAACTTTTCCCATATTAGCTATTACAGCATTTAAATTACCTAAATCCATGTTCTTTCACCTCCTTTCCAATCTTTCTCATATGAGCATATAGTGCAAATTCATCATTGGCTATTTCTTCTTTTCTTTTTTGATCTGCCATAAACTGATTAAATCTCTTTTCTCTTAATATATCTACAGTTTTTCTTTCAATTTGCCTAACCTTTAATTGCTCTCTTCTGTAATCTACTTCTTTTTGTTTTTTCTCTATTTCTATTTCAGTTTGTTCAATACCTTTATTTAAAGCTATTAAATAATTTTTCTTTAATTTTTGATATATAACAGTTTCTCCTGCTGCAATTCCATTATATTGTTTATACTTATCATTAAGATCATTTAACTTATTAATGGACTTTTGCAGTTCCTGCTGACTATTATTAAAAAGCTTCTTACCTTCTTCTTCTCTTGTTTTTCTCATTTCTAACAATTTCTCAAGAGAAAATTTAAATCCATTTGCCAAAATTAATCTCTCCTAAAATTATCATCCAAATATAGCAAATAAATTATTTAAATTATCTGCAAAAGTTGTTTTTTCATCAATTCCTTGCTTTAAATAAGCATTAATACTATCATTAAATTGAATAGCCAAATCTATCTTTTTACTGGAGCCCTTAACATACGCTCCTAAATTTATAAGGTCTTCTGATTCCTTATAAGTAGCAAGTAAGTCTCTTGCTTGTGATGATACTGCTTTATGCTTATCATCAGCTATTTGAGACATTAATCTACTTACGCTATTTAATACATCAATGGCTGGGTAATGATTCTTGTGAGCCAATGCTCTTGACAGAACTATATGACCATCAAGTATACCTCTTACTGTATCTGCAATAGGCTCATTAAAGTCATCACCATCAACTAACACCGTATAAAAACCTGTTATGGAACCAACATCTGATGTACCAGCTCTTTCTAAAAGCTTTGGTAACTTAGCAAAAACTGACGGTGTATACCCCTTTTGTGCTGGTGGCTCTCCAATGGCAAGTCCAATTTCTCTTTGCGCCATGGCAAATCTTGTTACAGAATCCATCATAAGAATAACTTTCTTACCTTTATCTCTAAAGTATTCTGCTATGGCAGTGGCTGTTAATGCACCTTTAACTCTTTCTAAGGCTGATTTATCAGAAGTAGCACAAACTACCACTGATTTTTTCATACCTTCCGGTCCCAAGTCTTTTTCAATAAACTCAAGAACCTCACGGCCTCTTTCTCCAATTAGACATATAACATTAACATCTGCCTCTGCTTCTCTTGCAATCATTCCTAATGTTGTACTCTTACCTACTCCTGAACCTGCAAAAATACCTATTCTTTGTCCATCACCACAAGTTAAAAAACCATCAATGGCTCTTACACCTGTAGGTAGTATATCCTTTATTCTTTTTCTTTTTAATGGATCTGGTGGTTGATTTTCTAAAGGATATGGTGTTCCAGTTAAAAGTTCTCCACCATATATTGGTTTACCTAAACCATCTAATACCATTCCCATCAAATCATCAGAACACTGTACTTCAAGAGGTCTTCTTTCAGGAACAACTATACAGCCTGGAGATATACCTACAAGTTCACCTAAAGGCATTAATATGACTTTGTTATTTTTAAACCCTACCACTTCACAACTTACAGGATTATTATAAACATTATATATAGTGCAAACTTCCCCAACAAAAGCTTTTATTCCCTGCACTTCAATGGTAAGACCTATAACTTCACTTACTATACCTTCACAGTAAGTAGTATCTATTTCATTAACTCTTTTCCTAATTAAATTAAAATCTATATTAAGCATCTTCTTCACCACAAAATTCCTTTATAGATTCTTCTAATTTTTCTAAGCTAACATCTAAACCAACTACAACTTTACCTGTACTTTTTTCCAAAACTGCATTTCCAAGATCCATTAATGGATCTTCAAGAACTAGTATTTCCCCAGAAATAGCATATGACTTTTTCCATTCATTAACTTTAGACTCAATGGCCACAATATAGTTTCCATTGCATTTTATAACTATATTTTCTTCACCTCTAAATTGCTCCAGTACAGGATTAATTAAGCTTATAACACTTTCATCATTTTCAAAATTTTTATTTGTTATAATCTTTGCCATTTCCAATGAAAGTTTCACTATTTCCTTCTCTTTTTTTATTTTATAATCTTCCACTTGCTTTTCAGCACTTAATAAAATTTCTCTAGCTTTTTTTACAGCCTCTTCTATGATACTTTTAGCTTCTTCCTTTGATTCTGCATATCCCTGCTTATTGCCATCTTCATATCCATTATTTACACCTTGAGCATATCCTTTTTCATAAGCTTCTTTTTCAATATTTTTTGAATATTGAAAAGCTTCCATAATAATATGATCAGAATCTTTTCTTGCCTTATCTAATATACTTGCGCCAATGACTTCATAGCTTTTAATTTGATTATTTTCAATTTCTTGAAAATGTTGCTCTTCTTCAGTAACAACACATTCTGTTACTATTTCAATATCACCTTTAACAGATGTATTATTAGATTTTATAAGATTACATGATGAGTGCATCTTCTCCACCTCTTGAAATAATTATTTCTTGTGCATCTTCTAATCTTCTAATAACAGCTACAATTTGTTGTTGTGCTTTTTCAACATCAGTTAATCTTACTGGTCCTAAGTATTCAATATCCTCTTTTAATGAAGCTGCTGCTCTCTTAGATTGATTTTTATAAATAACATTTGCCACTTCTTCTGAAGCTCCCTTAAGAGCAAGAGCAAGCTCTTTAGTTTCAACATCTCTAAGAATTCTTTGAATTGCCACATCATCAAGAGTAAGAATATCTTCAAATACAAACATACAGCTTTTGATTTTCTCTGCAAGCTCATAATCTTGTTCTTGTAAGCTTTCAGTTATATTCTTTTCAGTTGTTCTATCAACTTGATTTAATATACCTACTAAAGTATCTATTCCACCTAATACTGTAGTTTCAGTTTTAACAATAGTAGATAACTTATCATCTAATACTTTTTCTATTTCTCTAATAACATCTGGTGATGTAGTATTCATAGTAGCTATTCTTAAAGCTACTTCACTTTGAATTTCCTCAGGTAGCTCAGCAATTATCTGAGCTGCCTTTTCCACTTGTAAATAGCAAAGTATTAATGCAATGGTTTGAGGATGTTCATAATTAATGATATTAAGTATTTGCTGAGCATCTGCCTTTCTTGCTATGGCAAAAGGTCTATTAAGTTGTGATGCTTCTGCTACCTTGTTTAATATTTCCCCTGCTCTTTGTGGTCCTAAAGCTTTAGATAGTAATTCTTTAGCATAGTCAAGTCCACCTTCTAAAAGATAATCTTTAGCCTTATTCATTTCTAAAAACTCTTCTAATATGCTATGTCTTTGCTCTGATGTAACAGTTGAAATATTTGCTATTTCATAAGTTATCTTTTGTATTTCATTTTCAGGTAATCTTTTTAAAATATCTGCTGATGCTTCTGGCCCTAAAGTAATAAATAATAGAGCTGACTTTTGAATACCTGTTAATTGTTTTTTCGCCATTTATCTATCTCTCACTTTCTACTAACCAAGATTTAACTATATCAGCTACCTGTTGTGGCTTTTCTGCTGCATATTTCTTAATTTCATTTTCAATATGTATATTTTGACTTGGAACTTCAAACTCTATAGGTTTTAATTCTTCTTCCTCTACTTTTGAAATCTTATCTTCTATAACTATATCCAGTAGATTTCCTTCTTCTTCTGTAACTACTTCTTTATTAGCCTTTTTCTTTTTACTTCTTAACACAATAAATACTATTAATAAAATAGCACCTACTACTCCTGCAATAATCATATAAATCATATTGTTATTATTTGCTTCTGGCTCTGCAAATGGATCAGTAATATTTCCTGTATCTTTAGTGTTAAATGTAATTCCTGCTACACTAACTGTATCTCCTCTTTCAGCATTTAACCCTACTGCTGCTGACACAGATTGTTCAATGGCAGTTCTTAATGCATCATTGATTTCTCCATCAACTATTACTGATGCACTTAATGATTTAACTTCACCTGGAGCTTTAATTTTTATTGTTTCAGTTTTTCCAACTTCATAATTAGTTGTTTGTTCTTCAGTTGTACTCTTTGTGTTTTTATCATTGGCAACTATTGTATTTCCCATATTTTCATCAATTACACTTCCGCTACCACTTGCATTATCATTACCTTTTGATGAATTATTCTCACTTTTTGAAGTCTTTTGACTGATTATTACTTTATTAGGATCCACCACTGTTTCTGTAACCTTTGTTGAATCAAAATCTAAATCAGCACTTACCATTACTTTAACTTTTCCATTTCCTAATACCGGTGTTAAAAGTTCTAAAATTGATTTTTGTAATTGAGCTTCATACTTCTTTTCTAACTCTAATTGAGTTGCAATGGAAGTAGAAGTTACATTTTGATCACTATTTTCATCTAATTTAAAGCTTGAATCTTCTGATAAAAGATTCATATTGCTATCCATTACTTGAATATTATCCTTAGATATGGCTGTACTTCCTGAAACTAAAGCCACTATTGATTTAACTTGCTCTTGTGATAAAGTTTTTCCTGCTACTAACTTAACATATACTGCTGCACTTCCCGGTTCTTTTTCATCAGCAAATACCGAATTGGTAGGAAGAGTAATATGTACTCTTGCATCACTTATTTGTTCAAAACTCTTTATGGTTTTTTCTAATTCACCTTGTTGCATTCTAAGTTTTTTAATTTGAAATTCTTCTTCAGTCATACCAAAAGAGCTTCCTGAGTCCATTAGTTCATAGCCTGTACTCCCCATAGTTAAATTAGAAGCTAATTGTAATCTAAGCTTATCTACTACAGATTTATCTACTAAAATTGAATCACCTTCAACTTTAAAATCTACACCTTGCTCCTCCAATGCACTTAAAACTGTTTTTGAATCTGCTGAGTCTAAACCTGAAAATAAAACAGAATATTTATTGGAAGATTGATAAAAAAACAATGATGAAATAGCTATGATAAGTGTTATAGCAGATATAATTGATGCTATCTTTACACCTTTGCTTAAATTTTTAAATTTTTCTAAAAGCTTTTTAAAAACTTCTAAAAACTTGTCCATGCTTAAGCACTCCTAACTATATTTGTAAATTTGTTAATTCTTTAATTGCTTCTGTTAATTTATTTCTAACTTGCACTGCTGTTTGTAATGCCAATGAAGCTTCTTCTGCTGCCAGCATTACTTCATGAATTTCCACATCTTCACCTAAAACAAGTTTATTTGTCATTTCATCAGAATAAACTTGTTTATCATTGACCGCTTGTAATGCACTTTTAAATACTTGTCCAAATCCATCTTTTTTTTCATCTTCTATTGCTATTCTTTTTTCAAATATTTTTTCACTTGGTGTAAAATTGTCTATCTTCATTTGTTATATCCTCCTATTTTCCTATAGATAATGCTGTAGTAAACATTGATTTAGATGCACTTAATGCATCAGCATTAGCTTCATATGTTCTAGTAGCAACTATCATATCTGCCATTTCATTTAATATGTTCACATTAGGCATAGTTACATATCCGTCTTCATCAGCGTCCACATGAGTAGGATCGTACACCCTTTCCAGCTCTGATTCATCATTTACTATTCCCACTGCTGATATACCTTTGCATCTTCCTGCTTCATCTAATGCTTCCTTAAAAACAGCTACTTTTCTCACATATGGCCCACCATTTTCTGTTCTTGTTGTTTGAGCATTTGCCACATTAGAGCTTATGGTATCCATTCTTAATCTTTCTGCTGATAATCCACTGGCGCTAATTCTCATTGAATCAAACATTCCCATTTTAATTTCCTCCAATCACAGTTTTCATTGATGCTAACTTTCCACTGGCACGTGATGTTAATGCTTGATACATTAAAGTATTTGCTGCTTGATTTACCTTTTCTAAATCTAAGTTAACATTGTTTCCATTTTCATTCATGCTTGTCTCTTCGTCTCTAACAGTAGTGATACTTCCTGGTTTTTCCTTTTGAATATGTTTTTCATTGGTTGCTTTCATATTAAAACCAGAATCTTTATATTTTTCTTCAAAAACAACTTTGAAAGCCTTATATCCACTGGTGTTAACATTTGCTATGTTATTGGCTATAGTTTCACTTCTTACAGCAGCGGCATTTAATCCTCGCTTTATTAAGTCATATGTATTTAAACTATTAGACAATTAATTTCCCTCCAAACTCTATAAATGTCGAAACTTTAGTTTTAATTATATTACATTTAATGAATGTTTTCCACATGATTTTCAAAATAATTTAATATATTATTAACCTTTATAAAACTTTAAACTATTTTTCTGATAATATTAAATAACATTGAATTTTCAAACTAAAAAACATTTTCAACTTTTAAATTTTAAAAAATTTTTCATAGCTTTTTTCTAAATTTATTCCATTATCTACTTCTATTTACTTAATAAAAATAAAAAAAGAACTAAAATGAATTTTAACCACATTTTAGTTCTTTTAAAATTTTTTAAAATATTATCTTCTTAAATTTGCTAATATATTTAACATATCCTTAGGGAAATTATTGCTTTGAGCCATCATTGCTGTGGCTGATTCCATCAATATAGATGTTCTTGCAATTTCCGCCATTTCCAGTGCAATATCAGCATCATTTATATCACTGTTAGATTTTTCATATATATATGATGAACTAGAAGTAATTTCTATGGAAGTTTCCAATCTATTTTGCACTGCTCCATATTTAGCTCTACACCCATTTACATCTTTTAAAGCTTCATCAATGGAATTTAAAGCTTTTGCGGCATCATTAACCACATCTAATTTATCAATACCTAAAGTTTCACTAGATACATTAAAGAATGGAATTCCAATGCTATCACCTACATTAGCACCTATTTGCATTTCCACATACTTTGGCTTGCTATTATCAGTCACATTTTCATTAACTAAAAGCTTATTTCCATTAAATTCAGTATTATTGGCTGTATCATCAATATAACTTTTCAACTGATCTATTTCACTTTGAATAATATTTCTATCAGCTTCATTAGTTGTTTCACTGGCAGCTTGAACAGTTAATTCCTTCATTCTAATTAAAGCTTCGCTTATAGTCCCCATGGTACTGTCTGCAACTTGAATCATAGATGAAGAATCTTGTAAATTCTTATTAGCCATTTCTAAAGCTCTTATTTGCATTTTAAAATTTTCACTTTGCTCAATTTTAAGAGGATTATCTTTAGCAGAATTAATCTTCTTACCACTGGCTATTTTCTCCATGGCAGCAGAATTATCAATAATATTTTTCTTATATCCACTATATATTCCTAAGGATTTCATATTTATATTAATTCTCATGTCTTTCTCCTTGCTATCTCACTAAAATAGTCATATATGCTAAAGTATCATAACCTGCTTCTTTAATGTCTTTATATATATTAGGTAAAAATACAGTGTTATGCTCTATTTCTCTTGAAAATAAATAAAAAACTTCCACAAAATCTTCTTCATTAAGCTCTTTATTATTTTTATTATATCGTGCTAAAAGAAGCATTTTTATCATAGCATAAGAAAGAATAATATTATTAACTTCAGCATTTAAATCTTTAGTATATAACGCATTCATAAAATATTTATATATTAAATAAATTAATAAATTTTCAATTATATTTTCTTGTGCTTTTAAATATGTATTAAATTCTTTTTCTTTTTTTATTATCTTTTCTATGTTACTTTTAAAATCCATATCTTTATTAAATAATTCATTATCTTCACTTATTAAATTATTAAATTTTTCATTATTTAAACCTTGATTAACCTTTACTTGTAATGAACTTTGAATAAATTTAATCTTTACTTCTGGTATAATATATATTTTATCTAAAGAATTAATTATATTAATATCTGTTATTTCATTTCTAAAATTATTTAATACTTCTTCATAATTATTATATTGTTTTTCATTTATTATATTTTGAACTTTATTACAAAGCATTTTTAAAAAAGATATTCTTTTCCAAATTTCAATTTCTTTAAAATGAATTATTTCCATCGCTAAACTTCTAACTTCCCAAAGTATATTATATAACTTTTTATTATATTTATTATTAATAATATAATCCTTATCTAAATCACTAAGTTTTTCTTCTTCCATATTAAAAGAAAAATTTTTTTTACTTTTAATAATATATCGTGCAATCTCTGGACAAGATATACTTAAATTTCTTTCATAAATTTGACCATATTTTTTTATTTCTCTAGGGTATACTCTACATGTATTACACAAGTAATTTTCCCCTAATGCACTATGTATAGTACATAATCCCTCTTCACTTAATAGTGAACATTTGCTATTCTTTAAATTTATTTTTCCATATTTTAAATAATTGGAATCACTTCTGTTTCTACTAATATTATTATTTATTTTTTCACCCCACTCACCTTTTAACTTTTTATATTTTTTATATGTTTTTTTATCTATATCAATTCTCCAATTATTACTACAACAATTATCTATACACTCTCCTCCAATACATCTAAAATCATCATAATAAAAAGGTTTCAATACCTTCATATCTATCGCCTCCAAATTTATTATAATTAATTTATCGAATATACATATATTTTCTTTATAGAAAAAAGAGTGAAGAAAAATCCTCACTCTTAGATTATTAATTTATTATCTTAATAAAGATAATACGTTTTGTGGTTGTTGATTAGCTTGTGCAAGCATTGCTTGAGCAGCTTGATTTAAGATGTTATTCTTAGAGAATGTCATCATTTCCTTAGCCATATCAACATCTCTTAATGTAGATTCAGCTGAAGTTAAGTTTTCAGTAGTATTATCTAAGTTAGAAATAGTATATTCTAATCTATTTTGCACTGCCCCTAAACCTGCTCTTTCAGTAGAAACTTTTTCTATGGCAGCTTGAATTGTAGCTGTAGCTTCTTGTGAACCTTCTGCTGTAGTTAAATCAACATTTTTAACTCCTAAAGCATCTGCTCTCATATCACCTATTGATATAGAAATAGTTTGATTAGCATTAGCTCCTACTTGGAATGTAGCTGTAAAATCTTCTTTATTAGCTCCATCTTTAAGTTCTAATTTAGCATCTAAACCTTTTTCAACAGACTCAAATTTTATTGTTCCAGCAGCTCCACCTGCTGTTATTTTAACCCCTTCAACTTTATCTCCAATTTGATCAACTATAGAATTAGCAATCGCTGCTTTAAGATTACCTGCACCATTATTTATAGCACCATTAGCAGCTAAAGCAGCAAATTGATCATAAGCTCTACTAATATCTACACCAATGGCATCACCACTATAAACACCATCATTAACATTATAAAATTCTATTTTTTGACCATTAATTTCAAAACCTTTTCCTATTAAATCTTTAACAGCAGCTTCTGCTTGAACTTTTGTTGATGTGTTTCCTACTCCACTTAAAAAGTCAATATCATCTATTGTTGCAGACCCCTTTGTTGTAGTTCCTACGCCTGCTGTTGATGTTGTAGCTAATTGACTTGTTGCAACTTTTGTTACAGTAGCTTCTGATATTTTTCCTTTATCTCCATCAAAAGCTCCACCAGTAACTGCTGTAATAGTAATCTTTCCCCCCTGATCATCTTTTAATGTAAAATTACCTTTTAACTCATCATCTGCATTTATAGCTTCTTCTAATTTAGTCTTAAAAGTTGTCGCTGTATCACCAGCTGCAGTTCCATCAGTGTCAAATGTAACCTTCAATTCCTTACCGCCTATTGTAATTGACACTGTATCACCTTTTTTAGCTGCTGCTGTAAATTTTACAGTTGATTCTGCTGCTTTTTTAGTTTCAGTACCTTCAACCTTTTTATTTGATATTGCTCCTGTCTTTTCTAATGCCACAGAGCCATCACCTTTTAATAAAGATTGAGTATTGAATTCTGTGTTGTTACCAATTCTATCGATTTCTTCTGTTAATTGTTCAATTTCTTTTTGGATAGATTGTCTATCTGCAGCAGTGTTTGTATCATTTGAAGATTGAACTGATAATTCTCTCATTCTTTGAAGAATGTTTTGAGTTTCATTTAAAGCACCTTCAGCTGTTTGAATCATTGAGATACCATCAGAAGCATTTCTTGAAGCTTGAGTTAACCCTCTGATTTGTCCTCTCATTTTTTCTGATATTGCAAGACCTGCAGCATCATCACCAGCTCTGTTGATTCTTAAACCTGAAGATAATTTCTCCATTGATTTACCAGCAGCTGTATTGTTAACGTTCATGTTTCTGTGCGCATTTAACGCATTCATATTGTGATTAATAATCATTTTAGTGTTCCTCCTTGATTTTTCCTTTTTGACTTCCTTGTCAATTATTTATATATTTTGTAATGTTTAATAACTAACCTTACTTTTATATATTCGACATTTTTTTGATACACTTTACACTTTTTATAAAAATTTATTTAAATTTGTTTATTTAAAAAGTATATATCTTCAAATTGTCTTCCATATACTGAATTAGCCATTTTTTGACGCTTTGTTTGCTCCATTTCTTCTTTAATTTCTATTCTTTGTTTTTTTATTTCTTCTTGTATTTCATTATCTAAAGAATAAATATTAAATTCTTTCTCTAAATCTATAGTTTTATCTATAGTCATTCCACTTAATTTATATAATATTTGTTGTCTCTCTTCACTAAGTTTGAAAGCTTCATTTAAATTGTCTTTTTTAAGTTCATATAAAAGTTTTAATGATATTTCTTTATATTCTTTTAATAAAGTTCTCATAAATAACACTCCTAACTAGAAAGCATTGAAGTTAAATAATTTGATTGAGAGTTTAAGTTATTCATCAATGTTTCAAGTCTTGAATATTTTGTATATAAAGCTTGTTGTTTACTTGAAAAAATAGTTTGCATTCTTGATATTTTTTCTTCATATTTTGTAATTTGTTTACTTAAAGTATTATTAGATGCTGTAGATGATCCAACTATACCAGCTTTTTTAATTAATGAGCCCTTGTTAGTTTGAGTTTCTGTGTCAAAAACTGATTTTAATTTTTGTAATAAACCTTTATCACTTTCATCTTTATCAGTACCTGTACTTACAAATAGCTTCATTACATCTTCCATATTACTTTCTAAAGCACTAGTTAACTTGTCTTCATCTATGGTAAATGTTCCATTTTTAGTTCCGTTATAATCTGATACTGGTGTTATTCCAATGGATTTTAATGAGCTTGAAGTTCCACCGACTAAACTACTCATGGTACTTTTCATGGCATTTCTTATTCTTGTTAAATCACTATCTCTACTTAATTGACCTTCTTTAACTTTCTTTTCCCAAAGTTCAATTTCACTTTCACTCATTTCTTTCCTTTGAGCATCAGTTAATGGCATATAACTTTTATCTCTTTTTTCAGTTATTAATGTATTTAATTTTTCCATTAACTTATTATAGTCATTAACAAACTTAACAATATTTTCTTTTACTTTTGCAACATCTGCTTTACCAGTTATTTGTGCATCTTCTTTTGTTACATTATTAAATTTAAATGTAACACCATCTAAAGTAATATTATTAGTTTTATTACCTTTAACTTCATATGTTTTTCCATCTTTAGTTATGGTAGCTCTACAATCTGAGCCATTAGCTTTTACTGCCTTACTATCTGCTGGATAAGTTATTTTAAAACCACCACTCTTTTCTTCGACAATATCCATACCATTTTTTTTCATAGCTTCTTTTATTTTTTCTTCTGAAATTCCATCAGTACAATCAACTGTTACTTTTGTAACATCTATCTTAAAAGTAAATTCTTTTTTACCATTAGTTATAGTTACATTTTTATTATCTTCAAAATCTTTAATTAAATCTTTAAAATAATCATTTTTTTCTTGCATTTCTTTAGGTGCTTGTGTTGTAAAACTTATAGTTTCATCAGAACCTAATTTATCTGTAGTAAGAATTATACCTTTTTCAAATTCACTATATTTGGCAGTAATACCTTTTCCTTTTAATGCTTCATTGATTAATTTAACTTTTTCAGCATCACTTTTATCATTACCTAATTCAACCTTCACATTATTTATATAAACAGTTCCATTTGCCTTACTACTTTCTAATTTAAAAGAAGCTGCTTTTGCTATACTTTCAACTTTTACTGAATAGTTTGCTGCTTCTGCCCCTGCACCTCCAGTTACTGTTACTGCTGAATTTGAAGATTCAAAAGTAGTTGCTGACCAATTTTTTTGTAATAGAATACTGTTAGATTTAGATATATCAAAGTAATCATTATAGAAATTTCTACAATCTGTTATTACCTCTCTATACATTTCTTGTTGAAGTTCAACTACTTTCTTTTGTTGATCCACTGTATCTATTTTTGTTTGATATGCTTGCATTGTTTCTTTAACTAGAGTATCTACATCAAGTCCTGTGGCTAACCCTGTTATTCTTGTCATTTGTTAACACCCCTTATCTTTGACCTACACTTAACTTATAAGCTTCATTCCATATATTTCTTACTTCTTCTATTAAAGGTATTACTTCATCCATAATAGCTTCGTCCTTCTTTATATTAGCTTGAAGTAATCTATCATTTATAAATGAATATACATTAAACATTTGTTTTGCCCAATCTCCTGCATTTGGGTCAAGAGTTACTTTTAACTCTGTAAATATATCTTGTGTTCTTGTTATACTATTATGAGCCATTTTTATATCTTTTTCTTGTATTGCAAGCTTTCCTCTCTTAGCAAATTTAACGGCTCCATCTAAAAGCATTAAAAGCATCTGTTCCTTAGATGCAAAATTCACACTATTATTTTTATATACTCCATATGCATTTGGATGCATAATTATTCGCCTCCGTATGTTAATTATTTTAATTTTAAATTTTTTAAAATATCTATATTTAAGCTTACAGCTTCTTTATTTTCTTTTTCTACTTGTATGTATAGTTCTTTTCTTAATATTTGAACTTCTTTTGGAGCATTTATTGCTAGTTTTACAGTACCATTTTCTATGGCTGCAATACTTATTTCAACATTGTCTCCAATTAAAATACTTTCACCTTTTTTTCTTCTAACAACTAGCATTTATATCACTCCTTAACTAAAGGATGTTTTATTTTATATTTTTCTTTATCTATAATTATTTGTTCACCTAAGTTTTCATTAACATTAATAACCACTGGTGCTTTTAAATTAGCAGTAATTTTTTTGATATCACTATTTAAAGTTACTAAAGAAAATACACTGACATCGCTAGCAAATTTAGCTTTTATTCTTTCTATAGTTTCATTACTTAATTTAATTTCATAATCACTTTCTACATCAAAAGGAGATACAAGTACAAAAGAGATTTTTTCATCTTCAATGGATTGAAGTATTGTAAAGTTACTATTTTCCACTTTTCTTAATATGAAATTATGCAATTCATCAAAACCCAATATATTTTTTTCAAATTTAATTATTTCATTTTCATCATAAGTTATTTTTCCATGAACAGGTGATATAACCTCCATAAATTTTCCCTCCTAAATATAATCTACCAGTGATCTTTGAATTATAGATGCACTTACTTGAAGTGATGCTTGATATATAGCTTGAAGAGTTGCTAAATCTATAGTCTTTTCTGCTATATCAATATCTTCAGTTTTTGAAAGTACATCTTTCATAGTTAAGTTTTGCTCTTCATTTTGAGTTTTAGCTGAATCCATTCTGTTTTGCTTTGCTCCAACTTCACCTCTTATACTACTTACATTAGATATAAATAAATCCATTTCTTCTAAATTACCTTTTATAACATCACTACTATCTACTTTATCTAAGTTGTTAACAACATCATTTAATAACTTCATAACGTTATTTCCATTTTTTAAAGTTAATATACTTGGAGTTCCTACGTTATAATTCATGTTTACGCCATTAGATACTTCAACACTTAAATTAGCATTCATTTGATTTAATAATTTTTCATATTCTGGCTTTGGATTTGCTTCCACTGCTAAATTTCCATTGGCATCTCTTGTAATAGTGCCATCGGCATTTTTTATATAGGCTTTTCCTTCTTCATTAAAGGAATTTCCATTATCATCTTTAAATACTAATATATTGTTACCATTGCTATCTTTTTCCACTCCAACAGGTTTAGATAAACTTTTAGTTCCTCCAAAGATATATTTACCATCATAATTAGTGTTTAAAACTTGTGCTATTTCATTGATTTTTTCATTGATTTCTTCTTTAAGAGCATTTTTTTCATCACTACCATAAGAAGCATTTCCTGCTGAAACCATCAGTTCTCTTATTCTTTGCGCTGAATTTCCTATTTGTTCTAAAGCTACATCAGTGGTATCAAGCCAATTAATAGTGTCTTTAATATTTTCATTATATTGTTTATTGGCAGATATATCTGAGTACATTTGCATTATTCTAGCAGTTTTAAAAGGATTATCAGAAGGCTTACTAATCTCTTTTCCTGTAGTTAATTGTTTATTTAAAGTATTTAAATTGTTTAAATTTTTATTTAAGTCTTTTAAATACGTTGTGCTCATCATTTGATTTGTAACTCTCATAATTTTTCTCCTTAAATTAATCCTAAAATAATATCTAACATATCACTAACAGTAGTTATTGTTTTTGCATTGGCACTATATGCCTTTTGATATTGAATTAAGTTAGTCATTTCTTCATCCAGTGAAACACCTGAAACTGAAAGCCTGTTTAAATCTAATGAATTTAATAAATCTTCTTCATTAGAAACAACTCTCTTGGCATGTTGTGCTTCAACACCTAATTTATCAACTACATCTTGGAAGTATGACTCAACCTTTGTTCCACTGGCAACATCATTAACTAATGACATAGTGCTACCATTGGTAAACTTACATAATTGAGCCCTTGTTGTAGTGCTATCTATTTTGCTTATAGATATTAATGTGCTTTGCAATTGTGCTATGGCTAAGGCTCTACTTCCATCTCCTTCTCCTGCATCAGCATTTTCTTTAGTGTTAATAAATGAAGGATTTTCTAAAATTAAAGCATTTATTGAAATATTTTTAGCACTTATACCTGCTTCATCTTTTCCATCAGAAGCTACAAAAAAGTCTAAAGTTTTAGTTGTATCCTTTATATTAGAATCCATTGACCCACTGTGAATAGCATTTACTGATAATGCTAACCCTTTAGCCATTTTATCTAATTGATTCATGTAACTACCAATACTATCTTGAACTTCTATAGCTCCAGCTATTTCTCCTGATTTTGGTATAAACTTTTCAATAGGATTTGCTATAGTTCCTCCATCTTTCACTATATTTCCTTTACCATCAAGCATTTCTCCATTGCCATCTGTAAGTAATATTCTTGTTTTCTTTAAAGTATCTACTTCAGTAGCTGCTAATCCTGATACAGTTATAGTTTTAGGTTTTTCAGTATCACCATTAACAAAGTAGCTTATTGTATGACTACCATTTCCATTATCTTTAATTTCTGAAATAAATGATAATCTTGTTACTTCACCATTAGGTTCTGAATTAACTAATGGATTTAAATTTGCTCCAATTCCGGTAGCAGTAATATCATTACCATTAAATTGAGTTTTATCAACATCTATACCAAATTTACTGCTTAATTCATCTAACAGATTATCTCTGCTATCCATTAAGTCATTTGGTTGATCACCTGTTATGCTGGCAATTCTTATTTGATTATTTACTATTGTTAATTGCTCTAATATACTATTAACTTCTTTTACACTATTTTTAACAGATTCCACTGAATTTTCTTGTAATTTTTCAAGTTTTGTATATGTGTTATTTAATAAATCACATAAAGTTTTTGTCTTTTGAGTAACAACAACTCTTGTACTGGAACTTGTACTTTGCTTTGATAATTCTTGAAAAGCATCAAAGAAATCTGATAGTGCTGTAGAAATTCCTGTATCTGAAGGTTCATTAAAAATCCCTTCCACTTGTGATAAGTAATCTAACTTTGTTGAATACTTACCAAGTTCTGCTGTTTCAACTCTCACTTGATAATCTAAAAAAGAATCTCTTACTCTTTCAATGGCTGAAATTTGAGCTCCTGTACCTACTTGCCCTGCTTCTGCTCCTAATGTAATAGGTCTTGATGTCTGTATTTTTGCTCTTTGTCTTGAATACCCTACTGTAGATGAATTGGCAATGTTATGAGATGTAACATTGATTCCACTTTGATGTACCGTCAGTCCACTTTTTGCTGTATTAAATGTAGAAAATATACTTGCCATATTAAAATTCTCCTTTTATTTTATAATCTTCCATAGGAATTATAAGTTCCTTTTTCTCTTTTAGGATTTATTATATTTAACATTCTATTTGTAAAAACCAATTGTTGTTTTATTAATAAGTCGTTGGTTTCATTTTGATGTTTAATACTTTCTAAAACCATTTTTATTTCTCTATAAACTCTGTCTAACTCTTTATTTCCGCTTTCATTAATTATATCTTGTACTTTTTTTCCATTAAGAAGCTTTCTTCTTTCAACTTCCTGCTTAGCTACTTCTCTATTAGCTAGTTTTATTTCATCTACTATTGCATCTAGTTCAAAGGTTTCTTTATTTATGATACTCTTATATTGTTTTTCTAAAATTACCAATAGCCCTTTTAATGCTTCTGTTTCTTTTTGAATAATACCTATAAGATTATTTATCATTTATTCATCTTCCTTCTTTTATATTATTTAAAATACTTTGTGCTGTTAATTTAGCATCTACATTATAAGTGCCATTTTGGATTTTTGCTTTAAGCTCTTCTATTTTAGCACTATTATCTATATTAAAATCTACATTATCATACATACTTAAGTTTCTTCCCAATTCAGATATTTCAATTTTATCTTTTCCTATATCTGTATTAGTTTCTTTTATTTTTCTTGCTCCATTAGAAGCATATATATTTGTAACTCCTTGTGTTCTTACTCCGTTAATATTCATGTCTCTTACCTCCCTTATGAATATTCCCTTTAACTAATTATCGTAATACACTTATAAAAATTTATAGTATTTATTATGTTTATTTGCATAAAAAATACTGACTTATTTAAATCTCAAGTCAGTATTTTGCATTTCTTTTGCATAAAAGTATATTTTATCTTAATTCTTCAATTTTACAATAATGTTCCTTTATTTTAGAATCATAGCATATAGCTACAGCTAAAATTGAATGATTATTATTTTCTCTTTTAAATTTTTCTACATATTCTTTTTTCTTTATTTGATTTATTGCCACTTCAGGGGATTCATCTTTTTTCAATTCTACTATAAAAGCAGTATCATTTTTTCTTCTTGGATGAAATGTAAAATCAGCATACCCTTTTCCACTTTTTTCTTCCCTTTCAATTCTATAAGTATCTCTAGCTGCTAAATAAGCCAATGTCAATACACACGATAAGCTGTTTTCATCATTATATTGTAATATTGGTATTTCAGAATTATGAATATCATGAAGAATTGATTTTATAGTATCTGTATCTCCATTAACTGTTGCTTTTAACATATTTTTAGAATTTTCTATTATTTTTGATAAATATCCAAAGGATTTATCTTCTAAAGCTTTCTCAAATTCTTGCATAAGTTCTTTGTTTGGAATTTTTAAATAACCATCATAATACGATAAAAATCCTAATACTATCATTGCTGAATAAATTTCTTTTTTTGTTCTAGGTGCTCTTTGTCCAGCTCTAAATTCTTCATTTATTGTTATATCAATTTCCTCTCCTGAAACCATTTCTATAACATCATCACAAATATCTAAAGTATTATATTTAAGATATTCTACTACTTCATCCATAGCTCCAGTATTAGTCCAATAACTTTCACAATAATTATTTTTAAGTGCTTTTACTACAGAACGTGGATTGTAAATTCTTATGCCTGTAGCTGTTAAATAACCATTATACCAAGCTTCAACTTCTTCAAATCTTAGCTTTCCATTTTTATTACAAAGTTCTAGTGTTTCATATTCTGTAAAACCAAAATACTCACCAAAGCTTCTGTCCTTCAAAAATGTATATTCATCAAACATATTAAGTGCTGAGCTACTTGAATATTTTTTTATTGGTAATACTCCTGTCATATAACAAAGAGATACATAGGGCTGATCCTTTAATAAATTTCTCAAAAACTCTAAAAAATCATTTTGATTTTCTACAAACATATTATTATTAAAAATATAATCCCATTCATCAAAGATAAAAATAAATTTTTCTTGTGTATCCATAAGCATGGAACTTATATTAAAATATTTATCTTCTTTAATATGAGTATATTTTTCTGTTATATCTCTAATAAGTTGTGTTCTAATCATATTTATATAGTCATCATAACTCTTCATGTTATCAGGTATTTCATTAAATGATATACTTATAACATTGTATTTATTAAGATTTTCCATATAACTTTCACTACTACTTATTTTAAGATTATCAAAAATTTCTTTTGACTTTACGGCTTTTGAATAATAAGCTCCAATCATACTTGCTATTGAAGATTTTCCAAACCTTCTTGGTCTTGTTATACATACATACTTATCAGAGGTATTTAATAATTGATTTAAACTATCTATAATTAAAGATTTATCTATAAAATATTTACTTCTATATAAATTTTTATAGTTTTCTAAAAGTACATTAGTGTTTAAATAGTTTGACATTTATATCACCTCACATCTAAATAATATTAACTTCATTGTTAAATTATAAATATTATAACATACCTTAATATTTTTATATAATACAAATAAGACAGCATATAATCATAAGATTTATATACTGTCTTTCTTATTTTTACTTATCTTAAACTCCTTATTCTGTCTGCTCCACTAACAATGTTATTAATTCTTACTCCGAAGTTTTCATCTATAACAACAACTTCTCCTTCAGCTATAACCTTGCCATTTACAAGTACTTCCACTGGCTCATCTGCTAATCTATTTAATTCTATAAGAGATCCATTTCCTAGATTTAAAATATCTCTTATACTCTTTTTAGTTCTCCCTAAAACAACAGATATATCTAATGCAACATCTAATATTAAATCAATATTATCATGAGACTTTCTTACGTGTTCTGTCCCTAATGGTGCAAAGTTTGCTTTTTGTACTTCCACTGATGGTTGCATCATTGGTTGTGTATGACTCATAGGTGACGCATAATTTACAGGTGCTTCATATGCCGGCTGTTGATATGCTGGCTGCCCATGTACCGCTGCTTCATATGTTGGTTGTGATGAACTGGCCATAGTATGTGTTGATGCTGGTGTCGGTGTCGGTGCTGGTTCATTGACAAATGTTTCTGCCGAAGCTTGTACTTGATTTTCTCCCATCATAATAGAAACAATTTTTTTTGCTGTATTTAAAGGTAGTATTTGCATTATACTAGACTTTAATACATCTCCTACTTCTAAATCAAAAGAAATCCTAACTACCTTTTCTTCTTCTTCAATATCGTTTGAAAGACTTTGTTCTTTACTTTCCCATAATGTTGATTGAGGAGGTGATATATCAACTCTTCTGCCAAACATAGTAGCCATTGAAGTTGCTGCAGAACCTATCATTTGATTCATAGCTTCTTGCACTGCACTTATTTCTATTTCTGATAATTCATCACTTTCTATTTTTCCGTCTCCACCCATCATGCAATTGGCGATGACAGCTGCATCTGATATTTTCATCATCAGCATATTTCTTCCAGAAATACCTTCAACATATTCTACATCTAGTATTATATTAGGAACATCAAAATTCTCTTTAATTTGTTTTATTGTTGTCACCGTTACTACTGGTGTTGTTATGTTAACTTTTTGATTAAGTAATTGATATAATGCTGTGGAAGCAGATCCCATAGATATATTTCCAACTTCCCCTAGCAAATCTTTTTCTAAATCACTTAATAATTCTTCATTATTTTCAACTTCATTATCATTATTTAACTCACCATTTAATAATGAGTTAATTTCATCTTGAGATAAAAAACCATTACTCATCTGTTTTCACATCCTTATTTATAGTATCTAAAAGTTCTACTCCTGCCATTTTCCCAATAATTCCTGGTTTTCCACTGTAGCATAACTCATCTTCTACATATACCTTTATAGGCTCTATTGTTTTAGTATCTAGCTTTAGTACATCTCCAACTACTAAATCCAAAAATTCTTCAACATTTATTTGAGTCTTACCAAGTTCAGCTTTTATTTTTAACTCTACAGGTTGGATTGTTCCCTTAATAATTTCCACTAAATCTTCTTCATCTTCATCATCAGAACTTCTTAACCAATATTCTACTACTAACTTATCTAGAAGCTTTTCTATACTTAAATAAGGAATACATAAATTAATATATGTACTATCCTCTCCAAATTCCACTAAAAAGCTTATTAACGCCACAGGCTCATTTGGTGCTAATGTCTGGTTTGCAGTAGGATTTGTATCTAATGATTCAAACTCCGGAGTTACTTCCATTATTTCAGACCACCCAGATTCTAATTGTTCAATAATTTCTCTGCACACTTTAGATAGTATATTTTTTTCAATTTCAGTTAAATCTTTATCTATTCCTCGTTTAACTCCAAAACCACCCAAAAGTAAATCCAATATTTGAAAACCAAATTCCGGATTTAATTCCATTACTATATTTCCTTGCATTGGATGTAACTTAAAATATGAGATTATAGTAGGATTTGGAATAGATCTTATGAACTCTTCATAAGGAACCTGTTCAACATTTTCTACATTTACTTTAACACTCTTACGAGTTTGCATAGTTAAATAATTGCTTATTAATCTCGCAAATTTAGTATGAACCTTTTCTAATGTTCTAATATGATCTTTGGAGAATTTTTGTGGGGTTTTAAAATCATATTGCTTCACTTTATGTATGTCTTCTTCCACAGAATCTATAGTTTCTGGCTCTACATCTCCTGATGACAAAGCTGATAAAAGTGCATCTATCTCTTCCTGAGATAGTACTTCCGCCATAAATATTCCTCCTTATTTTTTACTAAATCTATATATTAACAATTTTATTTATATCAATAACAGTTAATAAATATTTATTAAATTCTATTACACCTTTAATATATTCTTTGCTGTCTATTGATGTGTTTTGCAACATATTTAAGTCTATATCTGCCACTTCTATCACTTCATCAACAGCTATTCCCACTTCTTCTTCATCAAGTTTTAATATTATTATATTTTGATTTTCACTTTGATTTTTAATATTTAAAAGCATACCAATATCAACTAAAGGTTTGATGCTACCTCTTAAATTAATAAGACCTTTTATATAAGAAGGTGCTGTAGGAACTTTAGTTATTTGCATAATATCACTTATATTTTGTATTTTTTCAGTTTCTGTAGCAAAATATTCGCTACCTAATCTAAAGATTATAAATTGCATAGCTACTCCTCCGCTATAAAATATTATCCTACTATTTTCTTAACTGCTTCTAAAACTCTATCTGCTTGGAACGGCTTAACTATAAAGTCATTTGCTCCTGCCTTTATAGCATCCATAACCATTGATTGTTGTCCCATTGCTGAACACATTATAACTTTTGCAGCTGGATTAACTGCTTTAATTTGTTTCACTGCTTCTATTCCATCCATTTCAGGCATTGTTATATCCATTGTTACTAAGTCTGGTTGATGTGATTTATATAATTCTACTGCCTCTACTCCATTTGCTGCTTCAGCTACTACTTCATATCCATTCTTTGTTAAAATATCCTTTATCATCATTCTCATAAACGCTGCGTCGTCAACTATTAATATTTTTGCCATTTTTCTATTCCTCCTAAATTTAAACCATTCCTAATTGCTTCAATATATTTTCTAAAGACCCTGGCTGCGGTATGTAGTAAAAATGTCCTAATACATCTTGGCCATTGTGCCCTTTAAATAATGTTTCTATATCTAAAATATAATCATCATATTGACCTGACTCAATAAATGTCGAGGTCAGAATTGCATTAAACATATCATGAGTCACTGCTGGAACAGAAGCAATCATTTTAATCCCTGTAAATGATACAATGGAATTCATATAAGATGATGCTATTATATTACCTATTTCAGCTATAGCAGACATTCCTATATCGCTAAATACATCACTATTAGAAATCAACGCTTCTATTATTTCTTTAGCAACATGCTTATCAAAGGCATATAATATATTTCCTGGAGCTTCTCCTATGACTTTTACCAATACTGCAATGACCTCATTATTTAAGTCATTTTCTAAAACTTCTTCTAGCCTTACTATTTTTATATTGGGTATCCCCATATCTATCTTTCTATTCAAAAGAAATGACAATGATGTAGCTGCATTTCCTGAACCTATATTAAATACTTCTCTCAATGCATCTAACTGCATAGAACTCAAGTTTCTATAATCCATCGTTCTCACCTCATCACTATACCAATGAACCAACATCTAATATTAACGTTACTAAACCATCACCTAATATAGTTGCTCCTATATAAGCCCTAGTATCTTTAAATATCTTTCCTAATGGTTTTATAACTATTTCTTGTTGTCCAAGTAAAGAATCTACTAATAACCCGCTTAATTTATTGCCTATTTTAACGATTATTACATACTCTTTTCCTCTTGAACCTGATTCAATGCCTAATATTTTATTTAATCTTACTAATGGAATAATTTTATCTCTATATACAATCACTTCTTCTCCATTAGTTTGTTTCACATATTCATCTTTAAACTCTATAACTCTATCGATAAATCCTAAAGAAATTGCAAAAGTTTCTTCTCCAACTTTAACTAATAGAGCTTGAATTATTTGTAATGTTAATGGAAGAGTAACTATAAATGATGTACCTTTTCCTAGTTCACTATGTAATTCTACTGTTCCACCTAAAGCTTCTATCTTAGTCTTTACAACGTCCATTCCAACTCCTCTTCCTGAAACATCTGTAACAACTTCGTTAGTTGAGAATCCTTGATGGAATATTAAATTCTTTATTTCTTGTTCAGTAAGCCCTGATGTAGAAATACCAACCTTTTCAGCTTTAGCTTTTATCTTATCAACATTGATTCCTGCACCATCATCAGTAACCTTTATGATAGCTTTTGTACCTTCTTGGTAAGCCATTAGCTTAACTGTACCTTGCACTGGCTTTCCAGCTGCTATTCTATCTTCCTTCTTTTCAATTCCATGATCAGCAGAATTTCTTAATAAGTGAATAAGTGGTTCACCAATTTCATCAATTACAGTTCTATCTAGTTCTGTATCTGCTCCTTCAATGATAAAATCTATTTCTTTACCTAAATCAACAGCTAAATCTCTCATCATTCTAGGGAATCTATTAAATACAACATCTAACGGAAGCATTCTAATCTTCATTACTAAATCCTGTAAATCAGAAGTAGTTCTCTCAACTTGCTCTAACGTCTCAACCAATTCTGGTGATTTGTTATTTACAACTATCTGTTCAAGTCTTGTTCTATATATTACAAGTTCTGATACCATATTCATAAGTGTATCTATTCTTTGTAAATCTACTCTTACTGACTGATGAGCCTTCTTGTTGTTAGCTCTAGGTTCTCTCTTAACTTCTGGAGCTTTTTTAGTTGCAATATCTTTAGGTTTAACAGGAGTTGCTACCACTTCAGATTTTTGAACTTGCGCTTCTTCTTGTTCTAAATCTTCAATATCTATATCTACATCTTCAACTGTTACACTTACAACTTCTGAAATATTTTCAACAATATCACTAATTTCTTGTGCAGATTTTTTAGTTACAAGAAGGAAATAAATATCAAAGTCAAAGTTTTCAGTTTCTATATCTTCAATTGTTGGTTTTGATTTTATTATTTCACCTTGTGATTCTAACTCTTGAAATATTAAGAAAGCTCTTGCAGATTTTAATAATGTTTCTTCACTTAATCTTATCTGAACATTTAAAGTGTTAAATCCACCTTTAATAGCTTGCCTTACAATTGATATATCATATTGATTTAACTCAACCTTTATTTTCTTATCTTCTTTTCCACCTTCTTCACCATGTTCAACAACAACTTCTAATTCTTTCCCATTACCATTTACTATATTTCCCAAGGATTGTACTATATCTGTTACATCAACTTCATCATCTACACCTGCTTCTATATTATTAACCATAGTTTCTAAGGTATCAAGACAATTAAATAGCACTGTAACAACATTTTCACTTACCTCTAATTTACCTTCTCTAAAATTAGATAAAACATCTTCCATTTTATGAGTTAATTCAGCCATTGCTGTGAACCCCATAGTTGCTGCCATACCTTTAATAGTATGTGCCACTCTAAAAATTTGATTTAACATTTCTATGTCATTTGGATTTTGTTCTAAATTAAGTAACGCTTCATTAAGTGTTTGAAGATTATCCATTGACTCATCCAAAAACATACTTAAATATTGTGATGTATCCAATTTTTACCCTCCTTATATTTTCTTATAAATAAATGGTGATAATTTTTCTAATCCACTTGTCTTATATGTGTTTATACTTTCTGTTGCTCCAACAAAAAGTAGTCCTCCTACCTTTAAAGATTTAATAAAATCTTCTATTATCTTTTGTTTTACTTCATCTTTAAAGTAAATTATCACATTTCTACAAAGAATTAAATCAAAGTCTTTTTCATAACTATCTAAAATCAAATCATGTCTCTTAAAATTTACTTTTGACTTTATTTTTGAATCTACTATATATTTATCGTCATATTTATTAAAATATTTATCTAAATATTTTTTATCCAAAGTTTTAACATCAGCTGCGGAATAAACTCCTTTCCTTGCTTTTGCCAAAATATTTTTGTCTATATCTGTAGCAAGAATAGAGTAACTAACTTTATCATTCATATCATCAAACATCATTGCAAGACTATAAGCCTCACACCCCATGGATGATCCTGCACTCCAAATTTTAATATTATTTCTATTGGGAATTATTTCTGATAGTAAATTTTTTCTTAACTCTTCAAAAAACTCTGGATTTCTAAAAAATTCTGTTACATTTATTGTTATGTGATCCATAAACTTTTCTCTTTCAACTGCATCTTCTTTTAGCAGTTTAGTATATTCCTCCAGAGTTTTTACACCTACTCTCTCCATAAGGCTTCCTATTCTTCTATTTAGCTGAGTAGGCTTATATGAATTTAAGCTTAATCCAATTTCTTTATATACCCAATTATGAAATTCTGTAAATTCCATTATTCCTCCTATCAATCAGTAAACCATTTAAATTTCCTTAATTCCTTGTCCCACTATTCTAATTAATACTTTTCCACTTTCAGATTCAACAAACATTGTTCTTCCTTTGCTGCCTCCAACATCTTCTGCTGCTATAATTATTCCTTCTCTACTAATCGCTTCTCTTACAGCTTCAATATTTCTATTTCCTATATCACTATTAATAGATTTCTCAGAAAACTTAAACATAGAAGCTCCTCCTGCTATCTTTGCTACCACATTCTTTTTAATACATCCTCGCTTTGTCATTTCCTCTAATATTAAAGGAATAGCCAAATCTGCAAATTTATACGGATTAGTTACACTTTTAAAGGCATGACTATCAGGAAGCATTATATGTATAAGTGCTGCAATTTTTTTCACTGTATCATATAATGCAATTCCAACACAAGAACCTAGCCCTATGGTCATAATACTGTTAGGCGCTGATATTATTTTAGCATCAGCAATTCCAACTCTGACCTCATTTTTTCTTATTGCTTCCATGTGCCTTACTCCACCCTTTCAAACACAAGCTCCTCTTCTTTTTCTAATAAAACCTTATTTAAATCTAATAAAATAATAAGATTTTGCTTTTCTTTTATAATACCTTTAATATATTTTTTTGAAATTATAGTTGCTACAGATGAAGAATAATCTATTACTTCTTCATTTACTGTAGTTACTTCATTAACATCATCTACTATAACACCAAATTTTCCTAACTCTTTTTTTACAACAATAACTTTATTTGTTGAATCAACACTACAGCTATTAAAACCAAATTTTTTATATAAATTAATAACTGGTATTACTTCTTCTTCATGCTTTATAATACCTTCTAAGAAGCTAGGTGAATCTGGAAGTTTAGTAGTTCCAACATTGCCTAATATTCTTTCAACCTCCATTATATCTGTTGCAAAATATTCACCATTTAATTTAAATACTAATATTCTTATCTCGTTCATATAAACCTCCTTATAAGATACTTGTCAACTAAATTTCTGCAATTATATTATCGTATAAAATATTACAACCATTACCGCATTATTTTTTAAATTATATCATAATACAAATTAAATTTAAATTATATTTATATATTTTTAATTACTTTTTAATTTTATTTAAAATATCGCCTTTTAGATATAAAAAATAAGGTATATCATCTTTTTCATTGATATACCTTTATATTCATCACTTAAACTTATTGAGTTATTTCCACTTTAATACATCTATTTCATGTTGTTTTTTATAATTTATTAAATATGGATTACCTACAAGATCCAACAACGGTTTATCTGATAACGAATCAGAAAACATATAAGAATTTTTAAAGTCAGCTCGTATATTTTTTTCCTTAAGTACATCCTTAAGTCTACGAACTTTTTCCTGTCCCTTGCAATTATTGCCATCCATACTTCTTATAAATTTACCATTTTCAAATTTAAATCTTGTTCCAATAATTAAATCCACTTCATCTATTGCATAGAATTCCTTAATATAAAACTCTGGAGATGCTGATATTAAAATCACCATATATCCTTCGTTTTTTAATTTTTTTATCATTTCCACTGCATCTTTATAAAGAATATTACTTAATCTATCATGGTAAAATTCCTTTGTTAAAATAGCTAAATCCTTTTCTTCTATATTTTCAATAAACTTCAAAAATGACTCTTTAACTCTTTTTTCATCATATATTCCAATACCATACATGGCACCAGAATATAAGGCTCTAGGTAAAAATTTAATATTTTTTATATCCCTACTTACTACATATTTATAAAATTCCATTAATGTTTCTTTTCTTGTTATAGTGTAGTCTATATCGAATAAAGCTAATTTCTCCATGCCATTCTACCTTTCACTAGTATACATTAGAAAAAACCACGATTAAAAATTGGCAGTTTTTTATTCTAATTAAGTTATTTATTTTTAACTTTATAAATTTATTATCATATAAAATTTATTTAAGCTTACCTATAAAAAATTTAATTCTTTCCAACCCTTCCTCTATAACTTCCATAGAGGTAGCATAAGATAATCTTATATAATTTTCTAAACCAAAAGCCGCTCCTGGAATTACAGCTACCTTTTGTTCTTCTAATAATATTTTTGCAAAGTCAATAGAATTATTTATGGTAATTCCATTTATACTCTTACCAATAAAGCACTCTATATTAACCATAATATAAAAGGCACCTTGAGGTTTAATGAATCTTACTCCATTGATTCCTTCTAACTTTTTCATCATAAAATTTCTTCTCTCTTCAAAAGCACCCTTCATCATCTTAATACTATCTTGTGGTCCAGTCAATGCCTCTAGAGCTGCATATTGAGATATTGAACATACATTAGACGTCATATGACTTTGAATATTGCTCATTACCTTAGCTAACTTAGCAGACGATGCTGTATAACCTACTCTCCATCCTGTCATAGCATAAGTTTTTGATAAACCATTAACGACAATAGTTCTTTCATATGGGTCTTCTGATAAACTTGCTATACTAACATGTTCTTTTCCATCGTATATAAGTTTTTCATAAATTTCATCTGATATTATTATGAGATTATGCTTTTTAGCTAATTCTGCTATTTCTTCAAGTTCCTTTTTATCATAAACAATTCCTGTTGGATTATGTGGTGAATTTAATAATATTGCTTTTGTCTTACTTGTCAACACTTTTTTAATATTCTTTGCAGAAAGCTTATATCCACTATTTTCGTCACAATCAACTATTACTGGTACTCCATCTGCTAATTTGATTAATTCAGTATAGCTTACCCAGCAAGGATTTTGTAAAATAACTTCATCTCCTGCATTTAAAATAGCTAAAAAAATATTAGCTAAACTTTGCTTTGCACCTGTAGAAACAACAATTTGCTCTTCACCATAATTAAGATTATTTTCCTGATTCAATTTTTTACATATAGCTTTTCTAAGTTCAACTATTCCTGCTGTTTTTGTATACTTTGTGTGTCCAGCTTCCATTGCTTTAACTGCTGCTTCTATTATATTTTTAGGAGTATTAAAATCTGGTTCTCCTGCAGCAAAACTCATTACATTAACGCCTTGAGCTTTAAGTTCATTTGCTTTCCCTGTAATTTCTAAAGTTATTGATGGTGAAATACTTTTTGCTTTTTTCGATAAATTCATTCTCAATCCTCCATATCATACTACTTAAAACTTTTCATAAACTTATCTAGCATTATTTCATCTAGACCGTAACTACCTATGTTATTTTCTTTATATGTGCTTCCACCATGAAAATCACTTCCTCCAGTAATGGTAAGTTTATATTTCTTTGCTAAATTGTAAAACTCATTACTATCCCGCTTATCATGACTAGGATGATAAACCTCAACTCCACTAAGCCCAAAGCACTTTAATTCTTTTATGATCTTTTCCACTTCCATACGTTTATAAATCTGTCCTGGATGAGCAAGTACAGCTACTCCACCAGCACTTTTTATTATATCAATTGCTTCTTTATATGACAATTTAAAACCTCTTTCATAACCTGGTTTTCCTTTAATTAAAAAGTTTTGAAACGCTTGTTTATAATTAGCAAAATACCCCTTTTCTACCATAGCATTAGCTATATGACTTCGGCCCAAAGTTTCGTTATTATTTTTATACAACTCATCAATTTCTAACTGTATATCATATTCTTTTAAGTTAGTTATTATTTTCTGCACTCTCTCTAACCTTTTATCATTAAGCATCTTAACACTTTCTCTTAACCGTTCATTATTTACATCAATACAATACCCCAAAATATGTAGTTCCATTTCATTATACTCCGCACTGAGCTCAATTCCAGAAATAATTTTAATATCTTCTATCTCTTTGCTATTAATATACTGGCCACCAATAGAATCATGATCAGTTATAGATATATATTTAACTTCATTTTTCCTGGCAATATCTATTATTTCTTCAGGAGTATATGCACCATCAGAATAACTTGAATGAATATGTAAATCTGCATACTTCATTTTATACACCTTTTTTCTTTCGTTAAAGTTAGCTTTAATACCTTATAAGTCAACCTATATTTTTAATTAATTATAGTTAAAATATATCATTTTGGTATAAAAAAGTAAATGTATTAATATAAAAAAAGTGCCCACTAAGGTTTTAGTGTTACATAATATTAAAACCATTAAGGGCACTTTAAATTATTGATCTGCTAATACTTCTTCGTAGTACTTAGAAACCTTATCAAATTCAGCTTCTTCTGGTACTGTTAACTCACCATTTTCCAATGATTTAAATAAGTATACTGAGTCATCTTCTGGATTTTGAGCTAAAACATATTCAGCTTCTTCATATTCAAAAGCATCAACAATTGGGCATGAAATTATATTTCCGTTATCGTCTTCTAAATCTATTACAAAGTGTTCATGTTCGTGTTCTCCACATCCGCATCCACATGCATCATGTTGGTGGTTGTCTCCACATCCACAGTTATCTCCACATCCGCATTTTTCTAATTCTTTTTCGCTCATTGTTTTTCCTCCTAATATTATTAATCTTTATCATTGTACCCCCATTCATTAAAAAATAAAAGTTAAATTATTCTTTTTTTCAAAAATAATTTAACTTTTATCACTTATTTTTTACTATTATTGATTTGCAAGTCTCTTGTAGTTGTTTAGTCTTTCAATTGCATCAGCATGTGTCTTTTCAAATAATTGATCAGCCACTTCTGGGAAAGATTTAGCAAGAGATGCATATCTTACTTCACCCATTAAGAATTCTTTAAAATCGCCCTTAGGTTCTTTAGAGTCTAAACTAAATGGATTTTTTCCTTCAGCTTTTAAGCTAGGGTTATATCTATATAATGACCAATATCCGCAATCAACAGCCTTCTTAGCTTCTGCTTGTGAATTTGTCATACCAGCTTTAATACCATGGTTAATGCATGGAGCATAAGCTATTATTAATGATGGTCCATCATAGCTTTCAGCTTCTGCAATAGCTTTAAGTGTTTGATTCTTATCAGCACCCATACAGATTTGAGCTACATATACATAACCATAGCTCATTGCCATCATACCTAAGTCTTTCTTCTTAGTTCTCTTTCCTGATGCAGCAAACTTAGCTATTGCAGCAGTTGGAGTAGCTTTCGAAGATTGTCCACCAGTATTTGAATAAACTTCTGTATCGAATACAAATATATTTACATTTTCTCCTGAAGCTAGTACATGGTCAACTCCGCCGTATCCTATATCATAAGCCCAACCGTCTCCTCCAAATATCCATTGAGATCTCTTAACCAAGTATTCCTTGTCTTTTAATATTTCTTGTGCTATTGGAGCATCGCATCCTTCTAAGGCAGCAATCATATCCTTTGCTCTTTCTCTGGTTCCCTCAGGATTATTCATATCTTCAAGCCATGCTCTTAATACTTCCTTTACATCTTCAGATATTTCTTCTTCTAAAGCATTTTTAACATTTTCAGCAATTCTATTTCTTATTGCTTCAACACCTAAGAACATACCCAAACCATATTCAGCATTATCTTCAAATAAAGAGTTAGCCCATGCTGGTCCATGTCCTTCTTGATTTACAGTGTATGGTGTTGATGGAGCAGAACCACCCCAAATTGATGAACATCCTGTAGCATTAGCTACCATCATTCTATCACCAAATAATTGAGTAATTAGCTTAGCATATGGAGTTTCTCCACATCCTGCACATGAACCTGAAAACTCAAGTAAAGGCCTCTCAAATTGGCTTCCTTTAACTGTATTTTTGTTCATTGGGTTCTTCTTATTTTTAACCTTTGCTACTGCATAATCCCAAGCTTCTATTTGATCATGTTCAGTATCTTGTGGCTTCATTACCAATGCTTTTCCTGGAGCTGGACATACTTCAGCACAATTTCCACATCCTGTACAATCAAGTGGAGATACCCCTAATGAATAATAATATGGTGTTTCATTCTTTAACCCTTTAGCTGCAACTATCTTCATACTTGCTAGTGCATTGTCCTTTTCTTCTTCAGTTAATAAGAAAGGTCTAATGGCAGCATGAGGACAAACAAATGCACATTGATTACATTGAATACATTTATCTTCCTGCCATTTTGGCACATTAATAGCTATTCCTCTCTTTTCATATGCAGCAGTACCTGCCATGAAAGTACCATCTTCCATTCCATTTTTAATGAATATTGAAACTGGAATAGTATCACCTTGTTGTCTATTCATTGGTTCAACTATTTCTTTAACGAATTCTGGAATGTTAATTGTAGCTACTGCTTCCTCATTAGAAGTAGCTGTAGCCCATGAAGCTGGTACATCTATCTTAACTATAGCTTTTACCCCTGCATCTATAGCAGCATTATTCATGTTTACAACTTTTTCACCTTTCTTACCATAAGAAGTTACAACTGCTTGTTTTAAGTATTTAATTGCATCTTCTACAGGAATTATATCAGCTATCTTAAAGAAAGCAGCTTGCATTATCATGTTAATTCTTCCACCAAGCCCAATTTCTTGTGCAATCTTAACTGCATTTAAAGTGTAGAAGGAAATATTATTTTCAGCAATGAATTTCTTCATAAAAGCTGGTAATTTTTCTTCCACTTCTTCTGGAGTCCAAATAGTGTTTAATAAAAAACTTCCATTTTTCTTTAATCCCTCTAATACATCATATTTATATACATAAGATTGGTTATGACATGCTACAAAATCAGCTTTATTGATTAAATATGGAGATTTAATTGGTTTCTTACCGAATCTTAAGTGAGATACTGTAATACCACCTGATTTTTTAGAGTCATATGAAAAATAACCTTGAGCATACATGTCTGTATGGTCACCTATTATCTTAATAGCACTCTTATTAGCACCTACAGTACCATCAGATCCTAATCCCCAGAACTTACATGCTTTTGTTCCTTCTGGTGTAGCATCAATATCATCTGTAACTACTAAAGATGTATTTGTAACATCATCTACTATTCCTATAGTAAATCCATTTTTAGGCTCATCAGCATTTAAGTTTGCATAAACTGCTGCTATATGAGATGGATTTGGATCTTTTGAACCTAAGCCAAATCTTCCTCCTACTATCATTGGAGCATTTTCTTTTCCATAGAATGCTCTTATAACATCTAAATATAAAGGTTCTCCAATTGATCCTGGTTCCTTAGTCTTATCTAATACAGCAATTTTCTTAACTGTATCTGGAATAGCCCTTAATAATCTTTCAATTGAGAATGGTCTGTAAAGTCTTACTTTTACTAAACCAACTTTTTCTCCTTTAGCATTTAAGTAATCAACAGTTTCTTCAATGGCATCTATTACTGAACCCATTGCAATAATTACTCTATCAGCATCTTCTGCTCCATAGTAATCGAAACAATGATATTCTCTTCCTGTTAATTTAGTGATTTCAGCCATATAGTCTTCTACCACTGTTGGAATATCATCATAATATTTATTTACTGCTTCTCTAGTTTGGAAGTAAATATCAGGGTTTTGTGCTGTACCTCTTGTAACTGGATGATCTGGATTCATTGCTGTCTTTCTAAAATTTTCTATAGCTTTCATATCAACTAATGGTGCTAATTCTTCTTGATCTAAAACTTCAATTTTTTGAATTTCATGTGATGTTCTAAATCCATCAAAGAAATTTAAAAAAGGCATTCTTGTTTTTATAGCAGTTAAATGTGCAACAGCTGCTAAATCCATAACTTCTTGTACTGATCCTTCAGCAAGCATAGCAAAACCTGTTTGTCTTGCAGCCATAACATCTTGATGATCTCCGAATATATTTAATGATGATGTAGCTAATGCTCTAGCAGATACATGGAAAACTCCTGGTAATCTTTCACCTGCTATTTTATACATATTTGGTATCATTAATAATAAACCTTGAGATGCAGTATAAGTTGTAGTATAGGCACCTGCTTGTAATGAACCATGAACTGCTCCAGCTGCACCTGCTTCTGATTGCATTTCCATTACTTTAACTGGTCTTCCAAAAATATTTTTTCTCCCTTGTGCAACCCATTCATCAACATGTTCTGCCATTGGTGATGATGGTGTTATTGGATAGATTGCAGTTACTTCTGTAAACATATATGAAATATGTGCAGCAGCAGTATTACCATCCATAGTCTTCATCTTTCTCATAATATTCTCTTCTCCCCCTTTAAATTTATTAACTTTTCTATAAAACAGACAGAAGATATTCTTTAACGAATATCTTCCTCCTTAAGTATATATTAATACCCTTGCTTTTTAGCAAGACTGATTAACCTTATTAGCCAAAGTGCTACCTAGGTCTTCAGCAAACTTAATTTCCTCTTTTGTAAGCGATTCTTTTATAGCCAATTTACCAATTACATCAAATCCTGATTCCTTCATAACAGAGGACCATTTGTGTATAAATTTATCATCTCTCCACCCACAAGATCCGAATAATAGCACCTCATCAAAGATTGTTTATTATTTATCGCTCTATATTTATTATATATCACTGCAAATATTTTTCAAGATATCTTTTCCTTATTTACCATTTATTACTAAATACTTTTCATTATTATATCTATTATTGCATCCACTCCATTTTTTGCAGTACTTTTTTCCATATTCATTATTAATTCATTTTTCTTACTTTTTAATTCTTCTAATTTACTCATTAATAAATCTTTTTCCATCATTTCATCTTCATCTAACACTAAAGAATAACCTTCTTTTTCAAAGGAAGCAGCATTTAAAATTTGATCTCCTCTACTTACCTTTTTTGATAGAGGAATTAATAATGTAGGCTTTTTAAGTGCTAAAAGTTCAAATATTCCATTAGCTCCTGCCCTAGAAATAACATAATCACAAGCTTTAAGCATATGTGGCAATTCTTCCTTAACATATTCATATTGCTTATAGCCTACAATTCCTTCTAAACTAGCATCTAAGTTTCCTTTTCCACATATATGAATAACATTAAACTCTTTTAATATATTTGTTAAATTTTTTCTTACTTCATCATTTATGCTTTTGGCACCTAAGCTTCCACCTATCACTAATAATATTTCCTTTTCATCTTTAAATCCACAGATTTCCTTACCTTTAATTCTGCTTCCTTTTAATATCTCTTCTCTAATAGGTGTTCCTGTAAGTACTCCCTTACCTTCATTTATATATTTTAAGCTTTCTCTAAATGTTACACATAATTTATTACAAAATGGTGCTGCTAACTTATTAGCAAGACCTGGTGTTAAATCTGATTCATGAGCTATTACTGGTATTTTCTTAATTGAAGCTGCTATAACTACTGGTACAGCCACAAAACCACCTTTTGAAAATACTACATCTGGTTTTTCCTTAGATAATATACTTAATGCCTGGCAAATACCTTTCATAACTTTAAAAGGATCTGTAAAATTTTTAACATCAAAATATCTTCTTAATTTCCCTGAAGAAATAGGATAATATTCTATAGCTGCATCAGTAATTATTTCTTTTTCTATACCATTGTAGCTACCTATGTATTTTATCTCAAAGTCCTTTTCTTTAAGCTTTGGAGCTAAAGCTAAGTTTGGAGTGACATGTCCTGCTGTACCTCCACCAGTCATTATTATCTTATATTTACTCATTGTGTTACACCCCTATAATTATTTATTTCATTATCATTTTACCACTTCAATATTTTTTTTCCACCATTTCCTTGAATTAAATAAAATAGAGTTTTAATATTTGGGCAAGATATTACTGTCAAAGGAAAAGGAGATGAATAATTAATGTCAAACTCAAATTCAAAGTCACAAACATTAGTACCTGAAGCAAGAGGCGGATTAGAAAAATTTAAAAACCAAGTATCTAGCGAAATGGGAGTACCATTTAGTGATTACAATGGCGATTTAACTTCTAAGCAATGTGGTAGCGTTGGCGGAGAAATGGTTAAACGTATGGTAGAACAATACGAACAAGGCTTAAAATAAAATTTCACAAATCCTTTGATTTATAAAAGTAGAGGAGCTATTTTAAATAATAGCTCCTCTACTTTTATAATACTCTTCTAGCTGCATAGAAGTTAGTAACAGGTGTAACTCTTACAGTTGAACCTGGATATGTAGCATTAATATACATTCCACCTCCCACATAAATTCCAACATGTTCATTGTCATAAGTAAATACCAAATCACCTGGTTGCATATTATTATACGAAACAGGAACTCCTACATTAATTTGAGTGTATGTAGTTCTTGTTATTTCTATACCTGCACAATGTCTATACACATAGCTTGTAAATCCTGAACAATCAAATGTATCTGGTCCTACTGCTCCCCAAACATATGGACGACCTAAAAAATTATAAGCATAATTAACAATATCTTGTCCCGTCGCAACTTCACCTTCTATTTCAAACCAATAATCTGGGGTTTGATTTTTAGATGACTCTTCCTGAGCAATACGCTCTGCTTCTAATCTTGCTTGCTCTTCTAAATAACTAATTCTTTCATTTGCAACATTTATTAGTGAATCTACTTTATTTTTAGGTCCTTCCATAGTTAATTGATTTTCCTTTAGAGCCTTCAATTGACTAATTGCACCTTTTAAGCTACTAATAGAGCTTCCTGAATTATTTATTACATCCTCTTGAACTTTTAATAATGCCATTTCTGCCACTTCTAAAACTTCTACACCAAATTTTTTCTGTTCCTCTTTCAATTCTGTTAATAACTCTTCTTGCTCTTTTTTCTTTTCTTCTAATAGTATTTTATCTTCTTCAAGGGTTACTAATAACTCTTGAATTGTCTGCTTATTTAATTCTTGTTGCTCAAGTATATTGCTTAATTCTTTCTTATCTTCATTAATACTATCAGCTATTTCTCTATCCATTCTAATAAGCTTTGTAGTTACATACATCTTATCTAGTAAATCCATAATATTTTCAGCTTGAAAAATTAGCGTAGCATAATTAATATTTCCACCATTTTTTTGATATTCTCTTAGACGCTTGTCTTTAATTTTTTCTCTTTCTTTTATTTGCTCTTCTAAACCTTTAATTTTTAATTCATTATTTTGAATTTGTAAATTTAACGTAGATAATTCACTTTCTGCATCTTCAATATTTCCTAAACATTGTTCTATTTCGCTGTTAAATTTTACTATTTCTTCAGTCATTTTATCTACATTTTTTTGATATTCTTCATATTTAGCTTGTGCATTAATAACATCTTCTTCAACATCGGCAAAAGTAACACTTGAAATAGAAGATACCACTACTCCTACAGCTAATAAAAACGAAATTATCCTCTTATTATTCATAATTCATCCCCTAAATTTTCTTTTGTAATATAATTACAAAAGGGATATGCCCACTATACTGAACATATCCCCTTTTTTAATCAAATACTATTTTACTTATTTTTTATTATTATGTCTATACTTTTATATTAATCTAATTTATTTTTTTTATTTTTTACAATTATTGTGCTATTCTAAAATTATTTATTACTATTTGTACCTTTTTATTCCCCATATATTCGTTAATTTCTGGATAATAAACAAAATCCATTTTAATACCTCTTGCATTACCATCTAAAAGTTTCATATATTCCATTTCACCATAGCTATTTTTAACTTCTTCCTCAAAAGCATCAACATCACCAAAAAATATACCATCAATAAACAAATTTCCATCTGTTAAGTTTAATTTTAAAACGTTTTTATCTTTACCTAACACTCTAGCTCCTCTTACAGTTAAATTTTTCACTGCAAAACTTGGCTTAGAATTACCTTTTCCATAAGGTTCTAACTTAGCTATTTCATCAATAAGTCCATAATTTATCTCACTTAATTGAAGTGGCATATCAATTGATACCTTAGGAATTACATCTTCATCAGTTAAAACTGTAAGTTCATTAAGTCTTTTTCTAAACTCTTCAATATTTTCTTTGGGAATTGACATTCCAGCAGCCATTGGATGTCCACCAAACTTTCCTAAAATATCTTTACATTTTATTAATTCTTCATACATATTATATTCTTCTATAGAACGTCCTGACCCCTTAGCTCCATCATGGGTCTTTGTAAGCACAATAGCTGGTAGATTATACTTTTCTCTAATTCTTCCTGCAATTATCCCTGCTATACTTTCATGAACATCTTCTAGATATACCACCAAAACTTTATCTTTATTCATATTATTTTTTTCAATTACTTCAATGGCTTTTTCCAAACCTTCCTTTGTTAATTCTTGCCTATCCTTATTTAATTCATGAAGCTTGTGAGCTAATTCTTCTGCCAACTCTTTATTTTCTTCCATTAATAATTTCAATGCCCATATGGCTTGCTCTAATCTTCCAGAAGCATTAATGCTCGGCCCTATAACAAAACCTAAAGAGTAAACATTAATAATTTTTCCTTCTAAACCAGTTGCCTTAAACAACGCCCTTAAACCAATATTATTTGTATTATTAATAAGTTCCAATCCTTTTTTAAGCATTATTCTATTTTCATCTACCAAATCCACTACATCACAAACAATAGCTATAGCAACATATTGTAGCAGTTCAATAGCTTCACTTTTATGGATATTAAATTGCCTATAAAGTTCTTCAATAAACTTAAAAGCAACTCCAGCTCCACATAAACTTTTAAATGGATAGTTGCAATCTTTTCTCTTAGGATTTACAACACAATTTCCCTCTGGAATTATATATTCCCTACTTCCATCCTCTTTTTCTATAAATGGAATATCATGATGATCTGTTACTATAACCTTTAACCCTAATTCTTTAGCTAATTTAATTTGATCTATGGCAGATATTCCATTGTCACAAGTAATAATGACATCAATATTATCTTCTGCTGCTTTTCTTATTATACTTTCATTTATTCCATAACCTTCTTTTATTCTATCTGGTATATGAAAACTTACATTGGCATTGCATCTACTCAATGCCTTATTTAAAATATAAGTACTTATAATGCCATCTACATCATAATCTCCCACTATAAGTACTTTCTTATTGTTTTCTATACTCTCTTTTATTAAAGCTACTGCTTTAGATAAATCTTTCATACTCTTTCCATCATGAAAATTATCTATAGTTGAATTTAAAAAAGATTTTGCTTCATTTAATTCATATATACTTCTATTAACCATAAGTTTTGCAACAACAGGGCTAACACCTAATGCTTTTGCAAAACCTATAGTATTAAACTTTACATTTCTAACAGTCCATCTTTCCATCATAATTATCCTTTTAAAAAAGCATTGCCTTTTTTATCTCATCTACTTTTTCTGGTGCTATTTGTTTTAATATTTCAAAAGCAAATGGAATTGCTGCTGCTGGCCCTCTTCCTGTAATTATATTTCTATCAATAACTACTAATTCTTTTTGATAATTGCAGTTCCCTAATTGCTCTTCAAATCCTGGATAACATGTTACATTCTTACCTTCACTTATGCCAGCTTTACCTAATGATATTGGTCCTGCACAAATAGCAGCAATTATTTTGTTCTTGCTATTAAACTCTTTTAATAAATTAATAACTCTTTCATCATCTCTCAAATTTACTGCTCCTGGCATTCCACCTGGTAATACCACCACATCATAATCCTTAATTTCATCATTAAAAACTTTATCTGCCTTTAATGTTATATGATGTGATGTTGTTACTTCTTGATTTTTTGTAGCAAAGGTATGACATTCCACACCTGCTCTTCTTAATATATCTACTGTTGTTAATGCTTCTATAGTTTCAAATCCTTCTGCTAATAATACAGCTACTTTCATATATATTTCTCCTTATTAAATTATATTTCTATGTTATATTTTATCACTAAATCCTTATTTTTATATAAAAAATGAGGTATAAATTTCTATACCTCACCTTTTAGGCTAAAGCCTCAATTTAATTAGTATTAGTATTTAATTGTTAAAAGTTTACTTCTATAACTTCATCATCAAGACCAGTTACCATAACTATACTTCCTCTTCCAGCCCTATTTTGTAACTTAATGTCTGTCATCTTAATTTCTTTCTTTTCCTTATTTTTAGATATTAATGTTATTATATCATTATTTATTACTCCTAAATCTTCATGATTTTCCTTAACATCTGCAGAAATTACTTCATCACCATCTCTTAAACTAATTCCTGTAACACCTGATGCTATTCTTCCCATTGAATTTACATTTTCACTGGAGAATTTAATAGCCATTCCACCTTTAGTTACTATAATAACATCACTTAAAACATCATCAGCCATTCTCACAGCAATTATCTCATCATTTTCATACTTGAATTTATAACCTTGCTGAACTAAATATTCTCCACCATACTCACTTAAGGCAGTCTTTTTAACCATCCCCTTCTTAGTGAAGAAGTACAGCATCTTTTCCATAGTGAAATCTTTTATAGAGTAAATATCTGTAATTATTTCACCTTTACTGAAGCCATCTACTAAACTTGTTAATGGTATTTCTTTTTCATTGATCTTTGTAAGTAAGAATCCCTTAACCTTATATACATTACCTTTATTACTAAATAATATTAAATCACTTAAATTATCAGTATTTACCTTTAATCTATCATTTTTCTTAGCTTTGGCAAAAACTTTGAAATTATTCTTGGCAGTAAGTCCTACAGAGAATTCATAGTATTCAAACTCATTAGTATAAGCTACTTCAACAACCTCATCATCTGCTGTTAAATTAAATAGCTGTTGTCCTAAAACATTTCTTTGCATATCTTCAATCACTGGTACCTGTAACTTGAATTCTAAACCTAGTTTAGATTTTACTTCTAAGAATTGCCCGTCAAATTCACTATCTACAAGAACACAATTTACAACAAATTCATTTTCTCTAAGCTTTAAAGCTTGTAGCTTGCTATAATTTGTTACAAACTTGTCTAATGTACTTTTCTTTATAGTACCCTTATTAGTAATGAATAGAAAACTTCTTTCTGCATCAAATATATTTATGGACACTGCAGATATAATAGTCTCTTCATCTAAATCTAAAGCTTTAATAATGGAATCAATTCTTTCACCTTTTTCTTTCCATTTGCATTCGGGAATATTTATACCTTTAGTTTGATACATATTTCCCTTATCGGTAAACACTATGACGTTCTCTGCTGTATTAGATTTAAATAAGTATTTAAGTTCATCACCATCTCTATAATCTATATCATCAGCATTAGAATTAGATCTAGTGTAACTTCTTACTGGTAATCTCTTAATAAATCCATCTTTTGATAAAGTAATCATTACATCCTCAACAACAATAAGTTCTTCCACATCTATCCTAGCTTCACTATCATTTTCCACCACCATAGTTCTTCTTGGTTTTCTATATTTGTCAGTGATTTCTTTTAATTCAGTTTTAACAACTTTTAAAAGTTCTTTTTCGCTAGCTAAAATCTTCTTTAACTTACTTATTTTCTTTTCTAATTCAGCATATTCTTTTTGAAATACTGTTATTTCAAGGCCAGTTAATCTATAAAGCATAAGCTCTAAAATTGCTTCAGCCTGCTCTTCTGTAAAGCCAAATTTAGTAACAAGATTTATTCCAGCATCCTTTTTAGACTTAGAAGATCTTATGGTAGCAATAACTTCATCTAATATATTTATTGCCTTAATAAAACCTTCAACTATATGAAATCTCTTTTCTGCTATTGATAACTCTTTTATAGTTCTTCTAGTAATAATTTCTTTTTGATGTTCAATATAATGCATTAATATAGTCTTAAGCCCCATTGTTTGTGGCTTTCCATTGGCTAAAGCAACCATATTAAAACTTAAATTACATTGTAAATCAGTTTTCTTAAATAAATATTTAAGAACCTTATCTACTGATTCTCTTGTAGTAGACTTCTTAAATTCTATTACAGCTCTTACTCCACTTCTATCTGATTCATCTCTAATATCAACTATACTTTCAAGAACTTTTTGATGTTTCTTATCACCAGTCATTTCAGATATTGTCTGTAATAATTTCGCTTTACATCTTCTATATGGGAATTCTGTAATAACAATTCCCAATCTACCATTTTCCAATGTCTCTATAGATGTTTTAGCTCTTAAAGTAACCTTTCCTTCTCCTGTTTCATAAGCAGAAAGTAATGATTTCTTACCTATTAATATTCCTCCTGTTGGTAAGTCAGGAGCTTTTATATATTCCATTAATTGCTCTGTAGTTATTTCTGGATTATCTATAGTTGCTAGCACTGCATCTGTTACTTCTCCTAAATTATGAGGAGGTATATTTGTTGCCAATCCTACTGCAATACCAAATGTACCATTTACTAAAAGATTAGGATATCTTGAAGGAAGTACCTTAGGTTCAAAATCACTATCTGAATAGTTAGGAACCATATCCACTGTATCCTTATCAATATCTTTAAGCATTTCCATAGCTATATTGGAAAGTCTTGCTTCAGTATAACGCATCGCTGCTGCACTATCTCCATCCATTGATCCAAAATTCCCATGTCCATCAAATAATGGTTCTCTTGTTGAGAAATCCTGTGCCATAATAACCATTGCTTCATAAACTGATGAATCTCCATGAGGATGGAACTTACCTAATACATCTCCAACTATTCTTGCTGATTTATAATATGGTCTATCTGGAAAAGCCTTTAACAGATATGATCCATAAAGAATCCTTCTATGAACTGGCTTTAACCCATCTCTAACATCTGGAAGTGCTCTTTCTTTTGCAACTTCAACTGCATATGGAAGATAATTATCTGGCATAGCTTCTTCTATTGGAACCGTCATTATGTTCCTATCTCTAGGAATATTTATCTCTTTCTTTGCCATATTTAATTCTACCTCTTCTCTATTTTAAAACTCTGCATATTTATACATATAATTCTTTCTTGGTTCTACTACATCACCCATAAGAAGTGATACCATTTTTTCTGCTTTGGCAGCATCTTCTATGGTAACTTTATAAAGGGTTCTTGTTTCTGGATTTAATGTTGTATCCCAAAGCTGCTCTGGATTCATTTCTCCAAGTCCTTTATATCTCTGTATTAAGAAGCCCTTTCCAATTTCTTTTTTAACTTCTTCTAGTTCATCATCACTAAAAGCATATTTAAACACTTCTTTACCTTTTACAGTTTTATAAACTTTATATAAAGGTGGCTGTGCTAAATATAAGTGTCCATTAGTTATTAATGGTCTCATATATCTATAAATGTAAGTCATCCATAATGTTCTGAATAGCGATAGGTAATCCTTTGGTATTATCTCCAGATTTTCCCCCGCTCCACACCGTGCGTGCGACTTTCACCGCACACGGCGTTCCCTCAAATTATAGCTTTAACTTCCCTCAATTTTCTACTACCACATAGTTTACGTAGTGAATTAACTTTTTTAATCATCTCGCTTGTAAGGTTAAGTTTTTCCATAAGCCTTTTTTCTGTATTCTTAGATGTACAGTGAATTAATCTATGTACATACGTGTTAACATATATTAGATTTTTATATTCATCTGTTCCCCCTTTATTTTTGGGCTTTTTATGGTGTACTTCCATTTCCTCTATTTTAAGAGGTAGCTTAGTGATTGCACATAAGCCTAATTGTCCACAGTATAACGAAATTCTGTTGTCATTGTATTCTGCTGTTTGATTTTTAACTGGATTGTCTCTTAGATACCTAAGTGTCTTCCAGCTCACCGTTTCAAGCTCCTTGTGAATTAACTTTCTTCCTGCTTCTGTGTAATTACATATATCATTGTTAAAGTTCATAGGTGGCTTATTCGTTATTGCCTGTATTGGAAGTATTGAATATGTGGTTTCTTTTTTATTATTTTTCACCTTGTGGACATAGGTTTTTATTTTGTACCTATTGTACCTTTCTAGCTTTTCTTTCACACCCACATATTTAGTTGTTTTAAACTTTCGCCGTAGCTGATTATATTGTTTTCGTAAGACTCGATAAGCGATTATTTTGAAGTCTGTATTGACCTCTGAGGCTATCTTATAATAATTGTGCTGTCCTAGTATAACTGAGTTATATCTCATAACTCCTTTTCTACTTGGTTCAGCTTTTAACTTTTTAATTTCTTCTTTAATCTTACTCTGTATTCTTTCCATTTGCTTATCAGCAATATGTGATGTACAAACAAATTGTTTTCTCTTAGGCTTTAATTTTAGTTTAAATCCTAGGAAGTCTGTGTAATTTTTTCTTAAATTGGTAATCTTAGATTTTTTAGGATTTACTTCTAAGTGAAGTCTTTCAGACAACCATTGCTTAGTTGCTATAAATATTTTCTGAGCGTCTTCATAACTGGAACAGAATATTTTAAAGTCATCTGCGTATCTGACAATAAACATTCTTTTTAGTTTTGTTGATTCTTTCATCGCCCTGTATTTATTTGAGTGGTCTAGATATGCTTTTCCTGACTTTAGTATTCTTATTTTACTATAATTTTTCCTAGTCGGAAAGGCTTCCCATTGGCTACTAACCCACCAATCCAGTTCATTAAGAACTATATTAGCTAAAAGTGGCGATAGGATTCCACCCTGTGGTATACCTTTATTAAGAACTCCAACTCCTTTTATTTCTGCCCTTAGCATCTTATTTATAACACATATCAAGTTTTTATCTTGAATACCTAAGCTCCACATTTGTTTTATTATCTTGGAGTGGTCTACATTATCAAAGAACTCTTTGATGTCTATATCTACAACATAGTGTAATTTTGTCTTATTCATTAATGTCATTGCCCTTGATACTGCATGGTGAGTTGACCTATTAGGTCTAAAGCCATAACTATGGTGATAAAATTTTGCCTCACATATTGGCTCAAGGACTTGCTTTATACACTGTTGTATAAGTCTATCTTCTATTGTAGGTATACCTAAAGGTCTTGTTTTACCATTTTCTTTTGGTATCTCTTTTCTCCTTACAGGTTGTGGATTGTAATTTTCCAATCTTTTTCTTACATATTCTATGACTTCCTCAATGCTCATTTTAGAAATATCTCGGATATATCTGTGATTTGTACCACTTATTTTGCTACCCTTATTCTTTCTAATGTTTCTATAAGCTAATTTTATATTTTCTTCGCTTACTATTAACTGCATTAAGTTTTTAAACTTTTTATTCGCCTTGCTTTCTTTATAAAGCTTATCAAAAATTTCTTGAGCACTATAGTACTCATTATTCCTAAGAGAGGTTTTCTTCGCTAGTTTCTCTACGTCAAAATGTGTCATTAGTTAGCTATTACTCCTTGCGGTGTTTTTCGCTTCTCTTAGTCTTACTCGAACCTAATTTTCAAAAATTGTTTTACTAGAGATTACTCTAGTAGTAAAGTTTAAAGTTATATTCTGACTTGTGCCTATCCCTCAACAGCTTATTATCACTGCTTCAACGGTACTATGGCACTACTCTCACCAAGATTAAGAAATGTTATAGCTCAAAAATTTAAGTTTGCTTAAATCAATATTACTTTTCCATCTCAACACTTCATAGGATGTAGCTCCTCCATGTTCTTGGCTTTCCACGTTCCAACAACTAATATCCTTACATATGTCTTTAGGTGCTTCCTTTAGTCCTGTCTTGCATAATGTTGCCTATAACAACATAAGGAATTTCATGACCACAATTTTTACTTTTCCTCACAAGACCACACATCTTAGGTGTGAGTAACATTTCTATTACTTCGGGCTTATAGAACCGTACATTCGGAAGTTCGCCAGTTACTTTGCTTGCACATCATAACATTCTCACCATAGACATTTTATGGACCCCCGACCTATCATACACTCGACCACCTCTGGTTCGCCTTTCCTCTATGCTATCTAATATACCATGTTAGGGTGTACTCTCAGCCGTCTTCACCGAGCTTCACACAGTTCATTTTCTACTCAAATCTCTGCATGTCGGAGTATTAGGGGTGCATTTCAGGACGTTACTCCCTCATTCTACATCTTTCAAATTGTTAGTTCTCCTAGCTTCTAACAGCTAGTGGCTAATCTTTTCAATTAGCAACGTGTCGCACTATGATATCCATCAACATCTGCATCACTCATGATTATTATTTTGTCATATTTTAAATCTTCTTCTCTATAATTATCTAAAGTTCCTGTACCTATAGCAGTATTAAATATCTTAAGTTCCTCTGATGCTAAGACATTTTCAAGTTTTTGCTTTTCAGTATTCATAATTTTACCTTTTGAAGGCATTATGCTTTGGAATCTTCTATCTCTAGCTTGTTTTGCAGAACCTCCGGCAGAATCTCCCTCCACTACGATAAATTCATTTACACTTTTATCTTTTAAAGTACATACAGCTATCTTTCCTGCAAGAGGTGCTGTTCCTTTTCCTACCTTTTTCTTTTCTGCTTCATTGATTTTTTTTATCTTTTCTCTTCTTTGTGCTGCTGCTAAAGCATTGTTTATAAGACTTGTAGCTACTTCTTTATTATCTTCTATCCATTCACAAAACTTAGTATAGGATAAATCATTCATCATTGTATAAGCTTCTGAACTTCCTAGCTTAGTTTTAGTCTGTCCTTCAAAAACAGGATTGGTTATCTTGATTCTTACGATGGCCGTCATACCTTCTCTTAAATCATCACCCTCAAATTCTTTATCTTTTTCCTTAACTAATCCTAACTTCTTAGCCCACTCTTTAAATGCTCTAGTCATTCCTGTTTTAAATCCACTTTCATGAGTTCCAGCTTCTGTTGTTGGAATATTATTTACATAACTTGCTATATACTCTGTAGTTGAATCTGTAAATTGAATGCATACTTCACCAAACATCTGAGTGTTTTCAAGATTTCTTTCACCTTCAAAAATTATAGGATTTTGATGAATTGGTGTTTTACTTTCATTTAAGTATTTTATAAAGTCTAAAAGACCATTTTCTGAATAATATTCCTTTTTTACTTCTTCATCTTTTCTTCTATCTATAAGTTCTAAGTATATTCCTTTATTTTGAAATGATAATTCTTTTAATCTCTCATCTATAACATCGAATTTAAAATCTGTGGTACTAAATACTTCCTTTGATGGTTTAAAAGTTACTCTTGTACCAGTATCCTTTGATTTTCCTACTATTTCTAAAGGAGTAACTGCTGTACCTGGCATATCTTTGCCTAATTCTTTATCAAAAGCATATTCAAATCTCTGTCTATATATATTGCCATTTTGATGAACTTCTACCTCTAACCATTCTGATAGTGCATTTACTACAGCTGCACCAACACCATGAAGTCCACCTGATGTTTTATAATTCTTATTATCAAACTTACCACCAGTGTGAAGTTCAGTATAAACCATTTCCACACCTGTCTTTTTCTTAATTGGATGTACTCCCGTAGGAACTCCTCTACCATTATCTATGATTGTTACACTTTTATCTTTATTTAAGATAATACTTGCCTTATTTCCATAACCATTTGAAATTTCGTCAATGGAGTTATCCAGTATTTCCCATATGCAGTGATGTAATCCCTTTGTTCCAGTAGACCCAATATACATCCCTGGTCTAACTCTTACTGGTTCAAGTTTTTCAAGTGACGTTAAGTCAGTTACATCATACTTAACTCTATTTTCCATGTCTCTTCAATCCTCCAAAAACCATTCTTTAATTTTTAACTATAATATTCTATCACATTTTTATATTTTAACAAAACATACTTTCGATTACATATATTTATTTTTTCCTTTCATATTTTATTATATCTTTCATTAAAAACTTTAAATTATAATATTTTAGTTGTTCTTTATATATTATCTAAAAAGAAAAAAGTTCCCAAAATCTTTGAGAACTCCTTCTTAATTCGTATTTATTAATTTTTAATTTATTAACTTCTAAACAATTCCTTGTGCCATCATCGCATCTGCAACCTTTATAAAACCTGCTATATTGGCACCAGCTAATATATTTCCTTCACAGCCATATTCTTTAGCTGCTTCTGCGGAGTTTTTATAAATATTGGTCATTATATCTTTTAATTTTGCATCTACTTCTTCAAATGTCCATGATAATCTCATGCTGTTTTGTGACATTTCAAGAGCAGAACAAGCAACTCCACCAGCATTAGCAGCCTTAGCTGGTCCAAACAGTACACCTGCATTTTGTAATTCCTCTATAGCATCTAATGTTGTAGGCATATTAGCACCTTCTGAAACAACTTTTGTCCCATTAGCAATTAATACCTTAGCTGATTCTAAATCTATTTCACCTTGTGTAGCACATGGAAGAGCAACATCACATTTAATATGCCATATACCTCTACATCCTTCATGATACTCAGCAGTAGGTACATAATCTAAATATTCCTTTATTCTTCCTCTCTTAACTTCCTTTATTTCCTTTATAGCATCTAAATTAACTCCATTTTCATCATAGATATATCCATTTGAATCACTAATGGCAACAACTTTAGCTCCTAGTTCTGTAGCTTTTTCAGTGGCATATATAGCTACATTTCCTGAGCCAGAAATTACAACTTTCTTACCTGAAAAAGAAATATTGTTAGCATTCATCATTTCTTCTGTAAAATACACTAATCCATATCCTGTAGCTTCTGTTCTAGTAAGGCTACCACCATAATTTAAGCCCTTACCTGTCAAAACGCCCATATGACTTGCATTTCTTAGCTTTTTATAATATCCATAAAAATAACCAATTTCTCTTCCACCAACTCCAATATCACCAGCTGGAATGTCAGTATCAGGTCCTATATGTTTATAAAGCTCTGCCATAAAACTTTGACAAAATCTCATAACTTCGCCATTTGATTTACCTTTAGGATCAAAATCCGATCCACCTTTTCCTCCACCTATTGGAAGTCCTGTTAAGGAGTTTTTAAATATCTGTTCAAAACCTAAAAATTTAATAATACTTGCATTAACAGTTGGATGTAATCTTAAGCCACCTTTATATGGTCCAATAGCACTATTAAATTGCACTCTATATCCTCTATTTACTTGTACTTTCCCTTGATCATCTACCCATGGAACTCTAAAAAATATTTGTCTCTCTGGTTCAACTACCCTTTCTAGAATACCAGCTTCAATATATTCTGGATGTGCATCTAATACTGGTGCAATGGAAGTTAATACTTCCTTAACAGCATCGTTAAATTCCTTTTCACCGCTATTTCTTCTCTCTACTTGTAAAAGTACGTCATTTACATATTCAATTCCTCTCACCTTTATAAGCCCCCTTAAAATTTTTTCACTTTATATTATACCCCTTTTCAAAGCAAAAAAGTAATGTTTTGTAAAATTTTTAATATTTTATAAAATCTCTCTTTACTTTTTTATTATTTTATTTCTTTTATTAAACTAAATATATTTTCGCAAGATTTACTTTTATCAAAAGCAATACATGCTTTTTTCATTGTTTTTAATTTTTCATCATTAGTTAATAAAACTTCAATGGTGTTTCTTATACTTTTATCGTCACTGCTTAATCTTATAGCCATATTATTCTTAATAAGAAAATCTGCATTTTCTTCCTCTTGGCCTGGTATTGCATCAAAGATTACCAAAGGTATATTACAAGCTAATGCTTCAGTTACTGTAAGACCTCCTGGTTTAGTGATTATCATATCGGCACACTTCATATACTTAACAATTTCCTCTGTAAAGTATATAAGCTTTACATCCTTTTCACTTAAAGCAACCTTTTCTTGAAACTTTTCATAAAGCTTTTTATTTCTACCTGTAACTATAATTAATTCAAAATCATAGTCAATATCTATAATATCTTCATAAATTCCAAGTATATTTTTTACACCAAAACTTCCTGCCATCATAAGAACAACTTTCTTATGATGATTTAAATTTACATCATTCATATAAATGCTATTCTTTTTATCATCATAGAAATCATTTTCTATAGGGATACCAAAAGAATGTATCTTATCTTTACCTACACCGGATTTTATCATTTCCTTCATCATATCATCATTAGATACTATATATTCATTTACATTATCTCTTATCCAAGCATTATGTGGACCATAATCTGTCATAATACATATCAAAGGTACATTTATCTTTTTTTTATCTTTTAAATATGCAATCATTTCCGTAGAAAAAGGATGAGTCGTAAGTATTATTTGTGGTTTAAATTCCTCAATAAGAACGGAGAACGGATATTTGAAAACCGTCATATCGCTCCAACCGACCGGTGGCATCAGGGCGATACATTTTCATACCGCCCGACGAGGATATTTTGTTTTTGTCAAATTTTGTGCCGGAATATCTTCGGGGAAAGAAAACACCGCTATTTCTTTTCCCGGAGATTTTTTTATATCTTTGTACCGATATAGGAGAAGGAAAAAAGGAGAAATAAAAAGCGCGTATAGTCGCTTTTATTTCTTGTATGTGTAAATTTGCGCATTTTGTTTTCCCATGACGAAACATACGCCCACAAAGAGAAATTTAGCGGTTATCACAGGAGCCGACGGCGGAATGGGTAGGGAAATAACCCTTGCAGTAGCTGCAAAAGGTTATACCGTTGTCATGGTCTGTCAAAATGAGGAGAAAGCAGAACCGAAACGTCGGGAAATCGTCGCCTGTACAGGAAACAAATCCGTAGAAATCATGACGGCCGACTTCTGCTCTTTGGCATCGGTGGGACGGTTGGCCGATAGGCTTTTACAGCGTAATGAGTCCATCGATCTGCTCATGAACAATGC
>ERZ827498.208-NODE-208-length-87017-cov-11.693452_pt1 | contig 87017 bp, 69 predicted proteins | sample MGYA00519865_ERZ827498 | MGnify/ENA primary metagenome ERZ827498 (study PRJEB31778, sample SAMEA3449328) | human gut metagenome | biome: human gut; feature: human-associated habitat; material: faeces | place: United Kingdom | collected 2010/2012 ...
CACATAAGCATAAAATCCCGCTTGTTGTAGATAATACATTTGCAACACCTTATCTCGTAAGACCAATCGAGTACGGTGCTGACATTGTTGTTCACTCTGCTACAAAGTTCATCGGTGGACATGGAACAACAATCGGTGGAGTTATCATCGAGGGCGGTAAGTTCGACTGGGAGGCTTCAGGAAAATTCCCGTCACTGACAGATCCGAACCCAAGCTATCACGGCATCAGCTTTACAAAGGCTTGCGGACCGGCTGCATTTGTTACAAAGATCAGAGCAATCCTTTTGAGAGATACAGGAGCAACAATTTCTCCAATCAGTTCCTTTATCTTCCTGCAGGGACTTGAGACACTTTCCCTTCGCGTAGAGCGTCATGTGGAAAATGCACTGAAGGTTGTTGAGTATTTGAACAATCATCCACAGGTTGAGAGAGTACATCATCCATCTGTAGATCCGGATCCGAAGCAGCAGGAACTTTATAAGAAATATTTCCCGAACGGCGGTGGTTCTATCTTCACATTTGAGATCAAAGGTGATTCTAAGAAAGCTCAGGATTTCATTGATAACCTGGAACTGTTCTCACTGCTTGCAAATGTAGCAGATGTGAAATCACTTGTTATCCATCCGGCTACAACAACACACAGCCAGTGCACAGAGGAAGAGCTTCTTGATCAGGGAATCAAGCCAAACACAATCCGTCTGTCCATCGGTACAGAGAATATTGATGATATCATTCAGGATCTGGATGAGGCATTCAAAGCAATTCAGTAAATAAGAATCAGAGAAAACAGAAAAATCTGTAAGAAGTAGGAGCAGTAAAAGCTGCTCCTACAGTGTTTAGAAGAAAGGAGTAGAAGCGTTTGAAATTATCAAAGAAAAGTAGATATGGACTGCGTGCTCTTATTGATCTGGCGGTGAATTCACGGACAGAGCTGGTTTCATTAGGGAGTATCGCACAGAGAAATGACATTTCCGCCCAGTATCTTGAGCATGTATTTTCAGCTCTTCGCAAGGCTCATATTGTAAAGAGTATGAAAGGTTCCCAGGGAGGATATTTTCTTGAGAGAGATCCGAAAGAAATCACGGTTGCACAGATTGTAGAGGCACTGGAAGGAACGTATGACCTGGAAGATGAAGTTGATCGAAATAGCGTGGGACGTGGAGATCAGGAAGCAATTCAGCATCTGATCATTGACCGAATCAATGATTGTGTTCAGGAGATTCTGGAAGATGTGACGCTTAAGGATCTTGTGGATGCATACGAAGGGTATCAGGATTCTGTTGAGGGAATGTACTATATTTAATAGAGTGGAACGTAAGGAGCAGAGACAGACAGCATGGCAGAAAATTATCAATTTGAAACACGATGTATTCACGGGGACGGAGGATTTGTAGAGGGACATCCATACGGAGCGGTCTCCGTTCCCATTTTTCAGACAGCAACCTTTGCACACCCGGGAATCGGGAAAAGTACAGGATATGATTATTCCCGCGAGAGCAATCCGACACGGTATGAATTAGAAAGCGTAATGTCCTCTTTAGAAGGAGCGGATGACAGTATTGCGTGCGCGACAGGAATGTCGGCAATTGGAATCTGCCTGGAGCTTTTCGGAGAAGGAGATCATATTTTATGTACGGAAGATTTGTACGGCGGAACTGTGCGAATGTTTGAAAGCATTGGCGAAAAGCGAGGATTAAAGTTTTCTTATGTAGATACTTCAGATATTGATCTTGTAAGAAAGAATATCAGGAAAGAGACAAAGGCACTTTATATTGAGACACCAAGCAATCCAACGATGAGGATTACAGATTTTGCAGAGATGAGAAAACTCGCAGACGAATTCGGGTTACTGATTCTTGCGGATAATACATTCCTTTCTCCTTATTTCCAGAAACCGCTACAGTTGGGTGCTGATATTGTAGTACATAGCGGAACAAAATTTCTTGGAGGACACAATGATGTTCTCGCAGGATTTGTTTGTGTCAAAGGGAAAGAGCTGTCGGAAAAATTGCGTTATACATATAAGACAGTTGGCTGTAGCCTGTCTCCGTTTGACAGTTTCCTTGTACTTCGCGGAATCAAAACTTTATCAGTGCGTCTGGAGCGCCAGCAGGAGAATGCGAAGAAGATCGCACTTTGGCTGAAAAACAGACCGGAAGTGACAGAAGTTTATTATCCGGGTCTGGAAGATCATCCGGGTTACGAGGTGAACCGGAAGCAGGCGACAGGAGCAGGAAGTATGCTTTCTTTCCGTGTAGATACGGTGGAACGTACAAGAAAGATTCTTGAAAGTGTGAAATTGATTTCTTATGCGGAGAGCCTTGGCGGTGTAGAATCATTGATCACATATCCAATGCTTCAGACACACGGTGATGTACCGGTGGAGATAAGAGAACATCTTGGAATCACAGAAGATTTCCTTAGAATGTCTGTTGGAATTGAAAATGCTGAAGATCTGATCAAAGATCTGGAACAGGCATTTCAATAAAAGGAGTAAAAATGAGTGAGAAGAATTTGAATTTTGACCAGCCTGTAGAGAGAAGAGAAACCCACAGTCTGAAGTATGATTTTGCAGAAGAAAGAGGGAGAAAGAAAGATATTCTTCCGTTGTGGGTCGCTGATATGGATTTTAAGACGTCATCTTTCGTCCAGGAAGCATTGATCCGTCAGGCAGAGCATGGAATTTATGGATATACAGAGTCAGATCAGGAGTATTACGATGCGGTCAGCTCCTGGATGGAACGCCGTCACGGATGGAAGATCGACAAAGAGTGGATCACAAAGACTCCGGGAATCGTCTTTGCGCTGGCAATGGCGGTAAAGGCTTATACAGAACCTGGGGATTATATTCTGATCCAGGATCCGGTCTATTATCCATTCCGGGAAGTGATTGAAAGCAATGACCGTAAAGTGGCCGCCAATATCCTTATCCGTAAGGAAGATGGATCTTATGCGATTGATTTCGAAGATTTTGAACGCCAGATCGTGGAAAAGGGTGTGAAATTATTCTTATTCTGCAGCCCACACAACCCGGTCAGCCGGGTATGGACAAGGGAAGAAGTGGAGCGTCTGGGAGACATTTGCCTAAAGCATCAGGTGATCATTGTAAGTGATGAGATTCATGCAGACTTCGTATTTGAAGGGAAGCATCAGGTACTTGTAGATCTTAAGGACGAGTATAAAGACATTACAGTGACATGTACTTCCCCGGGGAAGACATTCAATCTTGCTGGACTTCAGATTTCCAATATTATCATTCCAAATGCAGGCCTTCGCAAGGAATTTCAGCATCAGGTAACTGCAGCCGGGTATAGTCAGGTCGGCGCACCCGGAATCTTTGCGCTGATCGCTGCGTATACTCAGGGCGAAGAATGGTATCAGGCGATGAAACAGTATGTGAAGTCGAATATTGATTTCCTTCATACATGGATGGCAGAGCATTTACCACAGATCAAGGTGACAAAGACAGAAGGAACCTATCTTGTCTGGATGGATTTCAGGGCATTAGGGCTGTCTGACAGAGAATTAAAAGAACTGATAGAAGACAAGGCGGAGGTCTGGCTGGACGGAGGAGCAATCTTCGGAGAGCCTGGAAGTGGTTTTGAGCGGATCAACGTGGCTTGCCAGAGAGCGACGCTTGTGGAAGCGTTGAATCGGATTGAAAAAGCAGTGAAAGAAAACGTTCACGGATGATTAGATAAAATAGAAACAGAAAAAGATGGATAAGCAATAAAAGCATTACTTATCCATCTTTTTCTATGTAGATCTGATTTTCCATTGTATTGAAACAACTGTTATTTCGTTCCCCCTGAAATAATGCTATTTCTCAATCTTGCATGGAATGGCCGGTTCATGAAAGTCAGCAAGTGTAATGCTTCCAAGATAATCTTCAATAAGATTATTCAGCTTTTCCCAGATCGGACGTGTCGGACACTGACCAGCACGTGCGCATTCCGGTGCATGATCCTCCAGACATGCTACTGCCGCAAGACTTCCTTCTGTCGCATGAAGAATGGAAGCGAGAGTGTATTCTTCCGGAGATTTTGTCAGGCGGTAGCCGCCGCCCTTTCCGCGAAGTCCAAGGATAAATCCTTGTGTGACAAGAGATTTTAAAATATTTTCCAAATATTTTTCAGAAATCTCCTGACGTGCTGCGATCTCTTTCAGCGGTGTGTAAGAGTCCGGATCCTGCTGAGACAGATCAATCATGACTCGGAGAGCATAACGCCCTCTTGTAGAGATAATCATAACCTATTTCCTCCCAAGTTACCTATAATTTTACATTGTGAATAGTGTATCATATGTTAAGAAAATAAACAAGTTGTCGAGGTAAAGTGTGACAGTGTGAAAGCATTAAAGTTTGTTAAAAACAGACGAAAATGAATACGATTAAAAATGAAATAACCGTGAAATTGTATTAACTTTACTGGAATTTACAGCGCGTTTGTGATACTCTAAAGACTGTAAGTCCTGATCGGAATGCTATCTTTCTGATCAGACAGAAAAGACTGGGTTACTGGTCGCACATCGTGTGAACAGTAACAAGACTGGAGAGAGAATATGAAAAGATTAGTAGTAGCATTACTTCTGGCAAGCACATTGTGTATGACAGGATGCGGCGATACGAAGAAAACAGAACCGGCTGCATCTACGACAGAAGAGGTGGACAAAGCAAGCAGTACGATGAAAGAACAGATGGGAGACAACGCGGTTCTTCCAAGTGATTCTGTTAAGAGAGTTATGGCAAAGCAGTGGAAGGTGATTGGAACAGATACTGTGTATGATCTGAAAGAAGATGGAACAGGAACTAAGGATGACGCCGGACTGACATTTGAGTGTGGATTTGATGAGGATAACAACATTACAATCAAGATCACAATGGACGGCGAAGACGAAGGTAAACTGTATGCGGTTACGACAGATGATACAGGCTATGGCGTAGTGCTGGAGTCCCTGGATGGTGGTAAGGATATAAAATTACTCCAGGCGGATACAGAACTTCTGGATCTGACGGATGACCGTGCGAAGGGGCTGATCGGAAAGTGGACAGATAACAGTGGAAATGAATATAAGTTGAAGAAAGACGGAAAGCTTGTAATCAAGAGTTCTTCAGGAGAGACGAAGGGAACATATTGTGTTGCAGAGAATGCAGACGGTACATTGAGGCTGAATCTGGTTATCTCCGGTGGAACACTGGAATATGTCTATACACTGTCAGATGATGGATCTACAGTGGAATTATGTAGTCCGGGAACAGATACAGTACATAAGTGGACGAAAGCCTAAAGTGTGGTGAATAAAAGAGATGCAGTTTGCGCATGAATTGATTGTTCCGGAAGTTGGATTTCCTTTTAAACTATTCTTATTTGAAGGCAGAGAAGGACATTACCATAGAGAAAAACATTGGCACAGATCGATTGAGATTTTTGCAGTGTGCGACGGAGAACTGGAATTTAAGATCGATGAGAAGACCTGGCATCTGACAGCGGGAGAATTTATGATTGTGAATTCGAATGAGGTTCATGAAGTAGATTCTCCGTTGCCAAACGAAACGATCGTTCTTCAGATTCCGTTGAAAGTTTTTGAAAAATATTATACAGGAGAGCAATTTATCAGGTTTACGCATGAACCGGGACGTAAGGACGCGCGCTTTATGGAATTGTTGGAAGAACTGTATCAGACGTATTGCGAAAAGCAGTGTGGATATGACATGAAGATGAACAGTATTTTTTATCATCTTTTATATCTCCTTGTGAAAGAATACCGTCTGACGGAAGTTGAGGATGCTTTTGTAAGGAAGAATAAGAATCTGAACAAGCTTTCAGCAATCACATCTTATATGAAAGAGAATTATGCACAGGAGCTCAGTCTGGAAGAAGTGGCAAGAATTTTTGGCTACTCGCCAACGTACTTGTCGAGGATGTTTCAGAAGTATGCGGGAATCACATATAAGAGCTATCTGCAGAATATCCGTCTGGAATATGCAATGAAAGACCTGAAGGGCGGAAAATATAATATCACTGAGACAGCACTTCGCAGCGGCTTCTCCGGAAGCAAGGCGATGGCAAGGGCATTTCGGAAAAAATACGGAATTCTTCCAAGTGAATATAGAGAAAATGGGTAACTGTTCAGAGCCAAGCAAAATTTCAAAAACAGGCATAAATGCTTGCATTTTTAAAACTGTTTTTGAAATTTTATTTGGCGGATACGCCACACCGACGAAATGCGTAGCATTTTGGAGGTTGGCTCTGAACAGCTTAGAGGTTGGCTCTGAACAGTTACGAAAATGGAATATAAATAAAAAGAAAAAAATGACTAACAGTACAAAATATATTGACTGTTAGTCATTTTTATTGTATAGTGCAAGAAGAGATTAAAATGACCAATGGTCATAAACTGAATATGAGGAAGGAAGCGAAAAAGGATATGATGGTAAAGTTTGGAAAAAAGATAGTAAAATTCAGAGTGCCGATTCTGATTCTCAGTATTTTATTATTGATTCCGTCTGCATTGGGGTATCTGCATACGAGAATTAATTATGATGTATTGACTTACCTGCCGGATAACATCGAGACGATGAAAGGCCAGGATATTTTGGTAAATGATTTCGGTACAGGTGCATTTTCGATGTTTATAGTTGATGGAATGGAAGATAAGGATGTATCGAAGTTAAAGCAGAAGATCGAAAAGGTGGATCATGTAAAAGATGTTATCTGGTATGATTCTATCGCAGATATCAGTGTGCCGAAGAGCATGCTGCCGACAAAAGTCTATGATGCATTTAACTCCGAGACCGGAACGATGATGGCAATCTTCTTTGATGAAGGAACATCTTCGGACGGAACAATGGAAGCAATCTCCGAGATCCGTTCTTTGGCGGGCGAGCAGTGCTTTTTAAGTGGTATGTCAGCTGTTGTTACAGATACGAAGGAGCTGGCGGAGAAAGAGACACCGTTGTATGCATTGATCGCGGTTGTACTGGCGATGATCGTACTTGGTCTTACAATGGAATCGTTCTTTGTACCGATCCTCTTCATGCTCAGTATTGGAATCGCGATTGTCTATAACCTGGGAAGTAACTACTTTATGGGAGAGATCTCCTATATTACAAAGGCATTGGCAGCAGTTCTGCAGCTGGGGGTAACGCTGGACTATTCGATCTTCCTGATGCATAGTTACGAAGAACAGCAGATCCGTTACGACGGAGATAAACACCGTGCAATGGCACATGCAATCTCACAGACATTTTCATCTGTAATTGGAAGCTCCGTCACAACAATTGCCGGATTTATCGCACTGTGCTTTATGTCATTCACACTTGGACTTGATATCGGTGTTGTTATGGTTAAGGGTGTTATCCTTGGTGTACTTGCCTGCGTAACAATCCTTCCATCCATGATCCTGTGTTGTGACAAGATTATTGAGAAGACAAAACATAAACCATTCCTTCCGGATATCGGAAGAATTTCAGACAAGGTTACTAAGAGATATCTCATCTATGTGGCACTGTTCGTAGTTCTGCTATTCCCGGCTATTTACGGAAATAACCATACAGGCGTTTATTACAATCTGGATGAGACACTTCCAAAAGATCTTCCGAGTATCATTGCAAATGAGAAATTGAAGGAAGATTACGACATGAATACGACGCACATGATTCTTGTAGACAGCTCTACAGATTCAGCGGACGTAGGCAAGATGCTGAATGAGATGGATAAGGTGGACGGAATCAAATGGGCACTTGGACTTGACTCCCTGATTGGGCCGTCCGTACCGGCAAGCATGATCCCGGATTCAGTGACAAGTTCATTAAAGAATGATAAGTACCAGCTTGTACTGGCGAACTCAGAATATAAGGTAGCTACAGATGAACTGAATGACCAGATCAAAGAACTGAATACGATTCTTCATAAATATGATAAAGGTGGAATGCTGATCGGAGAAGGTCCTCTGACAGCAGATCTGATCGACATTACGGATAAAGACTTCAGGACAGTAAGTGCAGTATCAATCGGAATTATTTTCGTGATCATCATGCTTCTGTTCAAGTCAATCTCACTGCCGATCATCCTGGTAGGCGTTATTGAGTTCGCGATTTTTGTCAATATGGGTATCCCGTACTACATGGGAACTAAGTTGCCATTCGTGGCATCCATCGTAATCGGAACCATTCAGCTTGGATCCACCGTAGACTATGCAATTCTTATGACAACTTGTTATAAGAGGGAGCGTAACCATGGCGCAAATAAATACGATTCCATCACAACTGCGCACCGCGTATCCGCACAGTCTATCATGGTAAGTGCGTTGAGCTTCTTCGCAGCAACGATCGGTGTAGGACTTTACTCCAACATTGATATGATCAGTTCCCTGTGTATCCTGATGGCGAGAGGAGCACTGATCAGTATGGTAGTCGTAATCTTCGTACTGCCGTCCATGTTCATGGTATTTGATAAAGTGATCGTGAAGACAAGTAAGGGATTCCTGCCACCGAAGGAATAATGGGGCGTGGAATAGGATGAGAGAGGTATGCCGAATTAGGATGCTAAGGCATATTTCACTTTCAGAAAGAAAAGATAAGAAATGGGCATTATTTGGCTAATTATTTGGTCGATAATGCCTTTTTAAGTTGGTAAAATGACCATAGAAACAAACGAAACAGGAAACAGAAGAAAATTCAGGAGGACATCATGAAAATCCAGAATGTAACAGATGCATCTTTCCGAAAATACGGCAAGATCATCACGGAATACTCTTTTGAGAAGATCTCTATGATACAGCCAAGGTAGAAGCATTTCTTGTTCCGGCAGGAACCGGTGTAGAACTGTATGCAACAACACTTCATTATGCACCGTGTACTGCACAGGAAGGTGGATTCCGCTGTGTAGTAGTTCTTCCGAAAGGAACGAATGAAGAGCTTCCATTTGAAACAGCGAAAGAGGGAGAAAACAGACTTCTTGCAGCGATGAATAAATGGCTGATCGCGCATGAGGATGCACAGATTGAAGGTGCGTTCTGTGGATTACAGGGTGAGAATGTGGAAGTGTAAAGCTTAGACATTAGAAACTTGTTCACAATCAGGCTTGCCGGATTGTGGATAACATAGATAGAAAGAAGAAGTAATGTGAATAAACAGGATAAAGAAAGCGAGGATTTTATTATGAGTAACATGCCAGAATTGAAAATCGGTGTTGTAGCAGTGAGCAGAGATTGTTTTCCGGAGAGTCTTTCCGTAAACAGAAGAAAAGCATTGTTTGATGCCTACACAAAAAAATACGGTGAAGGAACTGTCTATGAATGTCCGATCTGTATTGTAGAGAGTGAGATCCACATGGTGCAGGCTCTGGAAGATGTAAAGAAAGCAGGATGTAACGCACTGGTTGTTTATCTTGGAAACTTCGGACCGGAGATTTCTGAGACACTGCTTGCAAAACATTTTGACGGACCGAAGATGTTTGTCGCAGCTGCAGAGGAGACACAGGACAATCTGACACAGGGACGTGGAGACGCTTATTGTGGAATGCTTAATGCAAGCTATAACCTGAAACTTAGAGGAGTAAAAGCTTACATTCCGGAGTATCCGGTAGGAACAGCAGAGGAATGTGCTGATATGATCCATGAGTTCGAACCAATTGCGAGAGCAGTTGTCGGATTAAGTGACTTAAAGATCATCAGCTTTGGACCGCGTCCGCTGAATTTCCTTGCATGTAATGCACCGATCCAACAGCTTTACAATATCGGAGTTGAGATTGAGGAAAATTCTGAACTTGACCTTTTCGAGGCTTATAACAAACATGAAGGTGATGAGAGAATCCCGGCCGTTGTAAAAGAGATGGAAGAAGAGCTCGGAGCAGGAAATAAGAAACCGGAGATCCTTCCGAAACTGGCTCAGTATGAGATTACTTTGAAAGACTGGATCGAGGAGCACAGAGGATATAGAAAATACGTTGCAATCGCAGGAAAATGCTGGCCGGCATTCCAGACACAGTTCGGATTCGTTCCATGTTATGTAAACAGCCGTCTGACAGCACAGGGAATCCCGGTATCCTGTGAGGTTGATATTTACGGAGCACTCAGCGAGTTCATCGGAACTGTTGTCAGCCAGGATACAGTTACACTCCTCGACATCAATAATACAGTACCGGCAGATATGTACAAAGAGAGCATTGAAGGAAAATTCCCATATACACAGAAAGATACATTTATGGGATTCCATTGTGGAAATACAGCTTCCGGCAAACTTGCTTTCTGCGAAATGAAATATCAGATGATCATGGCAAGATCTCTTCCAGTCGAGGTTACACAGGGAACACTTGAGGGAGACATCAAACCTGGAGATATCACATTCTACAGACTGCAGAGTACATCTGACAATGTACTTCGTGCTTATGTTGCACAGGGAGAAGTACTTCCGGTTGCTACAAAATCCTTCGGATCTATCGGAGTGTTTGCAATTCCGGAGATGGGAAGATTCTACCGTCACGTACTGATCGAAAAGAATTATCCACATCACGGAGCAGTTGCTTTCGGACACTTTGGAAAAGCATTGTTCGAAGTATTTAAATACATTGGTGTGCCGGTTGAAGAGATCGGATACAACCAGCCGAAGGGTGTAAGATATCCAACAGAGAATCCGTGGGGTTAATTACATAGAAAGTTATAAGCATAGAAAACGGGCAGAGAGCCGTGCCGGAAACGGCAGGGCTCTCTGTCTTTATACAGGAGGAACAACATGTTATTTGTAGGAGTAGATCTTGGAACATCCGCAGTAAAACTTCTTCTGATGGATGAGAATGGAAAGATCAAGAATATCGTATCAAAAGAATATCCGTTATATTTCCCACATCCGGGATGGTCAGAGCAGAAACCGGAAGACTGGTTTGCACAGAGTATGGAAGGGCTGAAAGAGCTTCTTGAAGGCTTTGATAAGGATCAAGTAAAGGGAATCAGTTTTGGAGGTCAGATGCACGGTCTTGTTGCGCTTGATAAGGAAGACAAGGTGATTCGCCCGGCAATTCTGTGGAACGACGGACGTACTGCAAAACAGACCGATTACCTGAATCAGGTGATTGGAAAAGAGAAGCTTTCAGAGTATACAGCAAATATTGCATTTGCCGGATTTACAGCACCGAAGATTCTCTGGATGAAGGAAAATGAACCGGAGAATTTTGCAAAGATTGCGAAGATTATGCTTCCAAAGGATTACCTTGCATACCGTCTGTCAGGTTCTTTTTGCACAGAGTATTCAGATGCTTCCGGAATGCTGCTTTTGGATGTGGAGCATAAGTGCTGGTCTGCAAAAATGCTTGAGATCTGTGGTATTACAGAGGCACAGCTTCCAAAGCTGTATGAAAGCTGGGAAGTAGTTGGAACTTTGAAAGCAGAGATCGCAGCAGAACTTGGCGTATCAGAGGATGTAAAAGTAATTGCAGGAGCCGGGGACAATGCGGCGGCAGCAGTTGGAACGGCAACGGTCGGAGACGGCGGATGCAATATTTCTCTCGGAACATCAGGAACACTCTTTATTTCCAGTAAGAAATTCGGAGTAGATAAGAACAATGCACTGCATTCCTTTGACCATGCAGACGGCAATTATCATCTGATGGGATGCATGCTCAGTGCTGCTTCCTGTAATAAATGGTGGATGGATGAAATCCTTAAGACAAAGGATTATCCGGCAGAACAGGCAGGAATCACAAGGCTCGGCGAGAACCATGTGTTCTATCTTCCATATCTGATGGGAGAGCGTTCTCCTCATAATGACCCTTCCGCAAGAGCAGCATTTATCGGAATGTCTATGGACAGCACAAGAGAGGATATGACACAGGCTGTGCTGGAAGGTGTTGCATTCGGACTGCGTGATTCCCTGGAAGTTGCAAGAAGTATTGGCGTGAATCCAGAGAGAACAAAGATCTGCGGCGGTGGAGCAAAGAGTCCGCTGTGGAGAAAGATCATTGCAAATGTGATGAATATGAAAGTAGATCTGATCGAAAGTGAAGAAGGTCCGGGATATGGAGCGGCAATCCTGGCAGCAGTTGGATGCGGTGTGTTTGGTTCAGTGGAAGAGGCTGCGAAGAAACTTGTGAAAGTAACAGGAACAGAAGAACCGGATCTGGAACTGGTGCAGAAGTACGAGGAAAGATATCAGGAATTTAAAGAACTGTATCCGGCATTGAAAGGAATTTATCAGGGGAAACAAGTATAATTGAACTCCAATAAAAAACTCCCAATAGAAAATCATGCTTCAGAAAGCATCTGAGCTGAAATTCTATTGGGAGTTTTTAAAATAACAGGAAATCTTACGCTAAAAACAACGCATACAGTATCACAAGAATACCAAGCACGATTCTGTAATATCCAAATACTTTGAAATCATGTTTCTTAATATATCCCATCAGGAATTGAATAACGATAATAGAAGAAACAAATGCTGTTACCATACCAATCAGAAGAATTATTGCTTCTGTTCCGGTAAAGTTCAGACCAAACTTCACAAGCTTCAGAAGACTTGCACCGAACATAACCGGAATCGCAAGTACGAAAGTGAATTCAGCAGCAACGGTTCTGGATACTCCAAGGATCAAAGCACCGACAATTGTTGCACCGGATCTGGATGTTCCAGGGAAGATTGCAGCGATCAGCTGGAAAAGTCCGATCAAAAATGCAGTCTTATAAGTAAGTTCATCCATACTGTTGATCTTCGCAGGTTTGCCCTTGTGATTATTCTCAACAATGATAAAGGCGATACCGAAGACAATCAGAGCAATCGCAACGCAAGGGTAATTGTAAAACCATTTCTCAAACAGATCATTGAACGGCATTCCAATCACAATTGCAGGGATACATGCAACAAGGACTTTCAGCCAGAGGATAATGATATCCATCTTCACATAACTTAAAATTCCATTTCCGGATTTCTTTCTTCTATGTGCATGTTTTGCCTGACGCCGTCTGACCGTGTGACTTCCTTCCGGTGCACCAAATGGGAAGATCTGGTTCCAGAATAAGATGACAACGGCAAGAATCGCACCTAGCTGGATCACAACTTCAAACATGCTGTAGAATTCTTCAGAAACATCTAATTTCACAAACTGATTCAAAAGGATCAGATGTCCGGTGCTGCTGATCGGCAGCCATTCTGTGATTCCTTCCACAATTCCAAAGAGGAAGGATTTCAAAAATTCAATCATTCTTATTTATACTCCTTTTTATTAATGGATTGCAGCTATACTAAGAGATTCTAGCACCAAATGCAATCATTTTTGTGCAGCTACATTTATGTTCTAAAGTGGCTCACGGTTTCTTATTATAAAACGTTGGCAAAAGATGTGCAAGAAATAGAAAGTATTTAAATTGTTAAATCGTCGATTTAAGAAATTCCTAATATTTTTCCAATCTATCTCTTAAAAACCATCAAGTATCATGTATACTATAGTTAGAACTTGATCATGTGATAATTATGTTGCTGCGCTGTTATCGGTGTCAGCAATTATCGAGGGGTATGTAAAATGTATAAAATATTAGTATGTGATGACGATAGAGAAATCGTAGAAGCAATCGAAATTTATCTTTCCCAGGAGGGATATCAGATCTTAAAAGCGTATGACGGGATCGAAGCACTGGAGATTTTGGAGAAAGAGGAAGTGAATCTTCTGATTATCGATGTCATGATGCCAAGACTTGACGGAATCCGTGCAACATTGAAGATCCGCGAGAAGAACAGTCTGCCAATCATTATCTTGTCTGCGAAGTCAGAAGATACCGATAAGATTCTTGGACTCAATATCGGTGCGGATGATTATGTAACAAAGCCGTTCAATCCGCTGGAACTTGTGGCACGAGTGAAATCACAGCTGAGACGATTTAACGAGCTTGGCGGAACAGCACAGGAGCCAAAAGAGACGATTTATAAGGTAGGTGGCCTTCAGATCAATGATGATCTCAAGCAGGTAACAGTAGATGGAGAATTTGTGAAACTGACACCGATTGAATACAATATCCTTTTGCTTCTGATGAAGAATCAGGGAAAAGTATTTTCAATCAATCAGATTTATGAATCCATCTGGAATGAAGAGGCAATTGGTGCGGATAACACAGTTGCAGTTCACATTCGTCATATCAGAGAAAAAATAGAGATTAATCCGAAAGATCCACGTTACCTGAAAGTGGTCTGGGGTGTCGGATATAAAATCGAAAAAGCATAGTGCGAACAGTAACAAAAGCACATGTAAAAATGGATAGAAAAAGCATATAAGAGAACATATAAAAATGTATAAGAAAGGGTTAACAATGAAGAAATGGTACAGGAAGACCGTGACAAGGACAATTGTTCTTGTTGTGGCGATTCTTAGCGGAGCATTGCTTGTGACAAATTTGCTTTCTCTCCTGACACTGGCGGGTGGAATGAGTTTGTCACAGATTCAAAAGATGAATACACAGTCTTTTGAAGAATCCGAAGAATTCAGTAAGATGGTCGAAAGCTATATGTACGATGTGCAGGAGAAGCTTTATCTACAGAATCTTTTTGAAAGTGACGGTGCCTACAATCCGAAAAAACTGGTGGATGTAATGGAACTGTCAAAGAAGGGCAAGATTTCAGAAACAAATTTGTCAGGTGTCACGTACACCATGGAAGAACTGGTGAACTGGGGCGAGACTTACAGTGGAACAGATAACGACAATCTTTACAAACAGAATGGCGTGATCGTCTGTCAGAAACCGGACGGAAATTATTACTACTATTATACGAATGATTTCTTTTCTCTTGTAAATGCAGGAAAACTTCAGTTCCAGATGGGCGAGCAGGACAGAGATCAGTTCCTGGCAGGATTGCAGGCGGGCGAATTTACGACTTCCGGCTATTATACATTTCAGATTACAGATGAAAACGGTGAGCTGCTTTATACAGACTGCTGGAACTTTGGTCAGTCAATGATTGAAAAATATGCACCGGTCGGAGCGGATAATCTACTCCAGGTTGTAAATAATAATCCGCAGTTAAATGGAAGACTGACATTGGTTTATGATAATATTGCCACAGCATTGCAGACAATCTATGAAGACTGGCAGGATTATGAAGGTGGTTGGGATTATCTGGAAGAAGGGAATACCAATTTTACCTATCTGTATGCAGACGAATCGACAAAGAAGGTTACTACAAATAAAGCAGAATATGCAAATTATGCAGATGTAAAGAAAAGCATAGAAGACATGATAGAATCAGCGTCAAAGAACCCTGTGAAATATATGGTAATCTATCCTGAATTGAAAGATTTTAAGACGAATATGAACGTTTCTTATTCGGATCAATGGCTCAATACACGTTCTTATGGTTACTATTCCGGCGGAACAAAGTGGAAAGATGTTTTTGCAGTTGCGGTTGATGCAAAATATCCGATTCAGGACCAGTTCTATCAGACCAGTATTGATTATCAGAATAATATTCCACAGATGAAAGAAACATTGCATTTTATGATTTTCAGCGGAGTACTCTTTTTGGTCACAGTAGTGTGGTTGACATTGGGTGCCGGAAGAAAACCGCAGGATGAAGAACTGCATTTGTTAAAGTTCGATTCCTGGAAGACAGAGATTGCTGCTGCAGTTGTTATTTTTGTCTGGGTGATTGGAAGTTATTTCTTTTTTGTAGCAGGAATCGATGGAATTCATATCTTATTTGATGGAATTGCAGGGTTGAGTAGTTCATACGGTGCTGTGGAAAGTAATACATTTATTCCATCATCCTATGTTCCGAATGTATATATGCAGACTTTAAGTCTCGGAGAATCAGTAGGTGCGTTTGCATATGGAACATTTACATTTACCTGCTTTTTTGCCGGCTATCTTAGTCTGGTAAGAAGAATTAAGGCAAAGAGTCTGTGGGAGAACAGTCTGCTTCGAAGCTTCGGTATATTTATCGGGAAAATATTACGAGACATGAAGCTTACAAAGAAAACAGCAGGACTTTTGATTCTTTATTTCCTGTTTCAGCTTTTCGTGCTCTGGGGTGGAGATTTCTTCCTGGTGATACTGCTGCTGATTGCTGATGCAGTGCTATTCTATTACATGGTTGCAAATGTGATGGAGAAGAATCGACTGAGAAAAGGAATTCAGGAGATCGCTGCCGGAAATATGAGTTATCAGATTCCAATCGACGGACTGCATGGGGAGAACAAGAAATTTGCATTGATGATCAACGGGATCGGAACCGGACTTAACAAAGCAGTTGCCGAGGCAATGAAAAACGAACGTCTTAAGACAGATTTGATCACAAATGTTTCTCATGATATTAAGACACCACTGACTTCTATTTTGAACTATGTCGGTATCTTAAGACAAACAGATCCGGCGGATCCGAAAGTTCAGGATTATCTGAATATTTTGGAAGAGAAAGCACAGAGACTGAAGACATTGACAGAAGATGTAGTAGAAGCATCGAAAGTCAGCAGCGGGAATATTTCCCTGGAATATATGGATCTTGATCTGTCAGAAATGATCCAGCAGACACAGGGTGAACTCGAAGAAAAATTCGAGGCGAGAAATCTGGCAATCGTCACAGATCTTCCGGCAGAACCGGCTGTTGTGCATGTTGATGGTAGAAGAATGTGGCGTGTCTTGGAAAATATTTACGGAAATGCAGCCAAGTACGCAATGCCTGGAACCAGAGTTTACGCGACTCTGAAAACAGATGATACAAAGGTAAGATTTTCATTGAAAAATGTTTCTGAGCATCAGTTGAATATTCAGGCTGACGAACTGACAGAACGTTTTATCCGCGGAGATATTTCCAGAAGTACGGAGGGAAGTGGATTAGGACTTTCTATAGCGAAGAGCCTTACAACAATGCAGGGCGGTACATTTGACTTGTATCTGGACGGAGATCTGTTCCGGGTAGATATTACATTTCCAAGAGTGAAAGCAAAAGGAAATGCTGGCGGGACAACAGAGGAATCGAAAGAGAAATCATCAAGCGGTGTATCTTGACATTCTATTCGCGTTATGCTAACCTTTTTAAGGAATGAAAAGCAGTGATAAGCGAAACGCGATGAGGAAGAGAGTAGTCTGTAACAGATTCTACAGAAAAGTCCTGAAGGCTGTCAGGCCGGATGTTGAGAGGGATGGATGGAAGACAGATGAAGATGGCTTCTGAGCAGCGCAGATGAGCCTGAACAGAGTGAGCAAGTAAGTTGTTTAAGCAGCAATCTTGAATAAAAAGATCCGGGTTAGTCTGTGAAGGGATTCGCCCTTTATAGCGAAGAGTATCAACAGTGAGAAATGCCGTAGTATTCAAAGTGGTTTTGATTAACAAAGCAGTTTTTACTAACGAAAGTGCAGATACTCATAGAGGTTTCTTTCCGCGAGGAAGGAACGAAGAGAAGTGGCAACACGAAAGTAGGATTCGTCTTCTCAGGGATGCAAGTCTCTGGGAGGGCGTTTTTTAATATATTAGGTTCTTTCCTAATATATTAAAAACGCTCCGCTAGGGATGTTCCGGAAAATCCAGAAAAAATCGTATTAGTAATCACTGAAAGTTGAGAAAAGAATCCCACATTGTGGGAAAAGGAGGCAGAAAAATGTCAGAAAAACCAAAATATTATATAACAACAGCGATCGCCTATACATCAGGTAAACCGCATATCGGAAACACATACGAGATCGTGCTTGCAGATGCAATCGCACGTTACAAGAGAAGCCAGGGATATGATGTATTCTTCCAGACAGGAACAGATGAGCACGGACAGAAGATCGAGCTTAAAGCCGAGGAGGCTGGAATCACACCAAAGGAATTCGTAGATAATGTATCAACAGAAATCAAAAGAATCTGGGATCTGATGGATACATCTTATGACAAATTCATCCGTACAACAGATGAAGATCATGAGAAACAGGTTAAGAAGATTTTCAAGAAACTTTACGACAAGGGAGATATTTACAAGGGACATTATGAAGGAATGTACTGTACACCGTGTGAGTCTTTCTTCACAGAGTCTCAGCTTGTAGATGGAAAATGTCCTGACTGTGGACGCCCGGTTCAGCCTGCAAAAGAAGAGGCATATTTCTTCAAAATGAGCAAATATGCAGATCGTCTGATCGAGCATATCAATACACATCCGGAATTTATTCAGCCGGTAGCACGTAAGAACGAGATGATGAACAACTTCCTCCTTCCGGGACTTCAGGATCTGTGTGTATCCAGAACATCCTTCAAGTGGGGAATACCGGTAGATTTCGATCCAAAGCACGTTGTATATGTATGGCTTGATGCTCTTACAAACTATATCACAGGAATTGGATATGACGCAGACGGAAACAGCACAGAGCAGTTCAACAAACTGTGGCCGGCAGACCTTCATCTGATCGGAAAAGATATCATCCGTTTCCATACAATTTACTGGCCAATCTTCCTTATGGCACTTGATCTTCCACTTCCGAAACAGGTGTTTGGACATCCGTGGCTGCTTCAGGGAGACGGTAAGATGAGTAAGTCTAAAGGAAATGTTCTCTATGCAGATGAACTCGTTGATTTCTTTGGCGTAGATGCAGTTCGTTACTTTGTACTGCATGAAATGCCATTCGAGAATGACGGTGTTATTTCCTGGGAGCTGATGGTAGAGCGTCTGAACTCTGATCTTGCAAATACACTTGGAAACCTTGTAAACAGAACGGTTTCTATGACAAACAAATACTTCGGCGGAACAGTAGAAGATAAGGGTGTTGTAGAAGATGTAGATGCAGAACTGAAAGCAGTTGTAGAGAATGCTTCTAAAGCAGTTGATGCTAAGATGGCAGACCTCCGCGTTGCCGATGCGATTACAGAAATCTTCAATCTGTTCAAACGCTGCAATAAATATATTGATGAGACAACTCCTTGGGTACTCGGAAAAGATGAATCCAAGAAGGATCGCCTTTCTACAGTACTTTGGAATCTGATCCAGAGCATTTCTGAAGGTGCAAGACTTCTTGAATCTTTTATGCCTTCTACAAGTAAGAAGATCCTTGAGCAGCTTGGTAACGGACATGTAACAGAGAAACCGGAGATCCTGTTCCAGCGAATGGATCTCGAAGAGGTTATGAAGAAAGTTGAAGAACTTCATCCGAAGGTAGAAGAAAAGAAAGAGGAAGAAGCTGTTATCGACATTGAGCCGAAAGATGAGATCACATTTGAGCAGTTCGGAGCAATGCAGTTCCAGGTTGGAGAGATCATTGCATGTGAGGCTGTAAAGAAATCCAAAAAGCTTCTCTGCTCTCAGGTAAAAGTTGGAAGCCAGGTAAAACAGATCGTATCCGGAATCAAAGCACATTACACACCGGAAGAAATGGTTGGTAAGAAAGTTATGGTTCTTGTAAACCTGAAACCTGCGAAGCTGGCAGGTGTACTTTCAGAGGGAATGCTGCTTTGTGCAGAAGATGCAGAAGGTAACCTTGCACTGATGACACCGGAAAAAGAAATGCCGGCTGGAGCAGAAATCTGTTAATTGAAATGTTTGAAAATTCAGACAATTACAACCAAAGCAGATAATAAATAAAAAATATAAAAAAATCAAATGAATATATTGACAAATTAGACGCCGAATGTTATTATATAACCATCAAAGAGAGAAAGAAATCTCCCAAAGATATTTAACTAAGAAGGCAAAAGTAACAGATGCCTGATTAGATTAAAAATACAAGTTCAACAGGAGGTCAGTCCCATGGACAGTATAGTTTCAGATTTTTATCAATATGTCAGTGGTATGATGAGTGAAGGTTCCTGTGAAGAAAGAGACCTTTGCCAAGCGTAAAAGTCCAGTAGAAAGAAAAGAAGATCAAAGATCGGAGAGTACGGAAACTGGAAGCAAAGAGAAAAAGATGAATCACTCATAGATGTATTGAATAAAAATACCGCATATAACATAGAATGAAAAATGTGTAAAGAAACATTGAAAGGACATGTTATAATCTCAGATTTGTTATAAAAGCAGGAATGACTTGACAGAAGATTTAATACATAAAGTATTGAATGGATATGAAAATCATTCAGGTGATAAAATAACAGACGACAAAGGTCTCACAGGAACGTAGAATCGCGAATAATCTCCGATACAAAATATAAAATTATAATAATAATACAATTAAATAACACTAAAAATGCACTTTCAAAAGGAATTGAAGGTGCATTTTTTTGACATTACAGACCTCATATGGTAGAATAATGAAAGAGTATCGGCTAGTGCCTAATGGACACATTCAGACCAAAACTAATATTTCAATGACAATGAGGTGAGTACAGTGGATAAGTATGAATATAAGTTAAAGACAGAAGAGATGCTGGAACTTATGGAAGATGGAGAATACAGAAAAGCAGCGGCAGCAGCAGATCTGATTGACTGGAAGCGTGTCCGTAACGCAGGGATGCTGATGAATGTCAGTGATATTTATGAAAAAACAAAAGAGTATCAGAAGAGCTATGATGTGATGAATCTTGCATATCGCCGTTCTGAAGGAAGCCGCAAGGTAATCTATAAGTTATGTTCTCTTGCAATTAAGACAAAGAATATAGATGAAGCAATTGACTATTATGACGAATTTATCCAGATTGCACCGAAAGATCCGAACAGGCATATCCTTAGATATCAGATCTTAAGAGCGCAGAGAGCGCCGATCGAACAGCAGATTGAGGCTCTGGAGGAATTTAAGAAGGCAGAATATATTGAAGAGTGGGCTTATGAACTGGCGAAGCTTTATCGCGAAGCAGGTATGATGACAGAATGTCTGGAAGAGTGTGATGATCTGATCCTCTGGTTCAGCGAGGGTAAGTATGTTTATAAGGCAATGGAACTGAAGATGCAGTATAAGCCATTGTCACCATCGCAGCAGCAGAAATATGATCACAGATATGAGAAGCTTTCTTCAGAGACAGAAGAAATACCGGATCTGGCTTCCTATTTAGTAGAAGACGAGGAAAAAGATTCTGCGTCAGAAGGAGCCGAAGCACTTGGAGATACAAGATCAATCGGGCTGACAGAGCAGCCGGTGATGGAGAACGACAGTACTTCCGATGTGATTGACACGAATGCGGTTACTTTGGAAGCGGCAGAAGAGCCGGATGCCGAAGTAGAAAATCAGGAAGAAGCAGGAGTAGAAACAGCAGAAGTTATAGAAGTTTCCGAGGATGAGTCAGAAGTTCAGCCGGCAACGGTAGAGACAAGTGGAGATAAGAGAACACTTAGCAAAGATACTGCTTCCATACCGATTGTCAGTAAGAATCCGGTAAAACCAGTCAAGAAGAAACTTGGAGATACGATGCGGTTAGATGAAGCTCTGCAGCAATTACTCAATCCGAAACCGGAAGTTCAGGCAGAACCGGGAGAAGAAGTCGAACCGGATATAACAGATCTGGAAGAGGATATTGCAGCAATTGAGGATGTAGAAGATCTTGAGATTGTGAATCAACTGACAGAAGAGAAGAAAGCTGAGGAAGCTAATAAAGAACGAGTAGTTCCATCAGGGATGAAAGAACTGATACCGGAACCGGAGACAGAAGAAGAACTTATAGAACAGGCAGTGGAGGAGACTTCAGAAGATGTCCCAGAAGATGCAGTTGCTATAGAAGCAGGAGAAGCAGAATCGGAAGAAGTTCTTGAAGTAGAAGAGGCAGAACCGGAAGAGGAAGAAGTTCTTGAAGCAGGAGAAGCAGAACCGGAAGAGGAAGAAATCCTTGAAGTAGAAGAAGCAGAACCGGAAGAGGAAGAAATTCTTGAAGTAGAAGAAGCAGAACCGGAAGAGGAAGAAATCCTTGAAGCAGGAGAAGCAGAACCGGAAGAGGAAGAAATCCTTGAAGCAGGGGAAGCAGAACCGGAAGAGGAAGAAATTCTTGAAATAGATGCAGCTGAGTCAGAAGATCTGACAGCTGAATCAGAAGATTTGTCTGAGGTGGAGGAACTGATCTCAGAAACTGAAGTTGTCAATGATGAAGATGATTCAGAAGGAGCAGCAGTAAGAAAGACTATGGACAATAAAAATAATGAAGAACCAATTTTATCACCAGAGATACAGAAACTGATTGATGAGATTGAAGGTGTTATTCCGGAAGAGGAAGAAGTAGATGCAACAGTAAGTTCAGAAGAAGTTCTTGAGGTAGAAGAAGAACCACATGAAAATATGGGAGAGCTTGCGGATGATCTCAGACTCGGTGAGGACGAGTACGAAGATTATGATGCGTATGACTGGGATGATGCAGAAGAGTTTGACGAAGACGATATTTTAGATGATTATGAAGAGTCTGATGACGATTTGTTGGATGATTATGAAGAGTCTGATGACGATCTGCCGGATGATTATGAAGACGCTGATGATGATCTGTTCGGTGAGGAAGAAGGATATGATGATCTGGATGCCTATGGTTATGAAGAAGATGATGAGGATGATGAAGTAATTAATCCAAGAGATCTTTTCACAGCAGAAGATAAGATTTCAGATGATGATCTTCTTGGTCTGAATTCTTATGAAGAAGTGCCAAATTTTGAAGATGAATTCAGCGTGAATCCAGCGCATAGTGAGGAACCGGATGACAGAGAGATTCCGGATGAAGATGACGGAATTGATATCATGTCTGCGACGACACCATTGAGCCGTAAAGAGACTGCAAAATTGATCGCAACAGGTAAGACATCACCATTGCCATTAGATGAGATTGCAGATGCAATGTCTGATACAGGATTTATTGTACATGGTCGTTATGATCTTGAAACACAGAGCGGAATCGGTACAAGAGCAGGACTTACAGAGGAACAGAAGAAACTCTTCTCTTATTTCGTACCTGTACGTGGTATGAGTGAGCAGCTGGTAGATGTACTTGAGCAGGATAAGAACTGTACAAACCGCAAAGGAACTTCCAGAACAGGAAACCTTCTGATTATTGGAAATAAAGGAAATGGAAAGACAGTCCTTGCTGTTGATGTTGTAAAGGCAATTCAGAAGCAGCGTGATATCCGTCAGGGTAAGGTTGCAATTGTGACAGGTGAGTCACTGAATAAGAAGAGAATCGGAGACATTTTCCGTAAATTGTACGGCGGTGCACTGATCATTGAAAAAGCCGGACAGATGAACGAAAAAACACTCGCCAAGCTGAACAAAGCAATGGAGCAGGATACAGGAGAACTTTTGGTAGTTCTTGAAGAGCAGAGAAAACCACTGGACAGACTTCTTTCTTCCAACAGAGAATTCAGAAGAAAATTTACTTCCAGACTTGAAGTGCCGATCTTTATTAATGATGAGCTTGTAACATTTGGACAGACTTATGCTCAGGAGAATGGTTACAGAATCGATGAGATGGGAATTCTTGCACTGTACAGTAAGATTGATTCTTTACAGAGAGAAGATCATGCAGTAACAGTAGCAGAAGTGAAAGAAGTGATGGATGATGCGATCGCTCATTCACAGAAAGCTTCCGCAAAGAAGCTTGTGAAGAGAGTATTTGGAAAGAATACAGATTCTTCCGACAGAATTCTGCTTTCAGAGAAAGATTTCAACATTTAATGACATATATTTGTTAAGAATTAATAGACAGTCAGTAAAACGACTGTCTATTTTTGTGCAATAATACATTTTCTCTTTCTTTTTTATACAGTATCAAGTATAATAAAACTATAGTGTTCAAGGGGAGAATGAAACTTTGTTACCAATTGAAAGATTCGGTAATGTGCCTTGATCTATAAGAAATTGTATGGTTTTTAAATCATTACAATCAGGAATATATTTGAGCAGTGAGGTGGCTTTATGGTTAAGAAAAACAGCACGAAGACGAAAGTGCAGCCTTATGAGATCGGAGAACTTGACCATTATCTTTTTGGGCAGGGAAATCATTATGAGATTTATAAAAAGATGGGTGCCCATGAGGTGACAAAGAACGGAAAAAGAGGAGTATATTTTGCGGTATGGGCTCCTCATGCAGTAAACGTTTCTGTAATCGGAGAGTTTAATGACTGGGATGAGACGAAAGATAAGATGAAGAGAGGAGAGCCTCTCGGAATATACACATGCTTCGTTCCGGAGGCGAAGAAAGGGGATTTGTATAAGTTCTGTATAGAGACACAGGCGGGTGAGAAGATCTATAAAGCAGATCCATTTGCTAATTATGCAGAGCTCCGACCGGGAACAGCATCCAGAATCACAGACATTTCTAATCTGAACTGGTCAGACAGTAAGTGGATGACAGCTCGTGAGAAGTGGGATAACAAAGAAGAACCAGTGTCTATTTACGAAGTGCATATGGGTTCCTGGATGAGACATCCTGGAAGAGAAGATGAAGGATTCTATACATATTGTGAGTTTGCAGAAGCAATTACAAAGTATGTAAAAGAGATGGGATATACTCATGTTGAGTTGATGGGAATCGCAGAGCATCCGTTTGACGGTTCCTGGGGATATCAGGTGACTGGATATTATGCACCAACTGCACGCTATGGAACACCGGAAGATTTTGCATACATGGTGAATTATCTTCATAAGAATAATATCGGTGTTATTCTTGATTGGGTACCAGCGCATTTCCCAAAAGATGCACATGGTTTGGCAGATTTTGACGGAACACCGACATTCGAATATCCAGATCCGAGAAAGGGCGAGCATCCTGATTGGGGAACGAAGGTTTTCAATTATGAAAAACCGGAAGTTTCTAACTTCCTTCTGGCGAATGCATTGTTCTGGGTTGAACATTATCATGTAGACGGACTTCGTGTAGATGCAGTGGCATCTATGCTGTATCTGGACTACGGAAGAGAAGATGGACAGTGGATTCCGAATAAATTTGGCGGAAATGAGAATCTTGAGGCGATTGCATTCTTTAAACATCTGAACTCTGTAGTTTGCGGAAGAAATAAAGGCGTTATGATGATCGCAGAAGAGTCTACAGCATGGCCGAAGGTGACAGGATCTCCTGAGGATGACGGACTTGGATTTACTTTGAAGTGGAATATGGGATGGATGCATGACTTTACAGAATACATGAAACTGGATCCTTATTTCAGAAAAAATGCACATCATATGATGACATTTTCTATGGAATATGCATATTCAGAGAACTATATTCTTGTACTTTCTCATGATGAGGTTGTTCATCTGAAATGCTCCATGTTGAATAAGATGCCGGGAGAAGGATGGGATAAGTTCCGCAACTTGAAGGTGGCATATGCATTTATGATGGGACATCCTGGAAAGAAGCTTCTCTTTATGGGACAGGAGTTCGCACAGCTTCGTGAGTGGAGTGAAGAGAGAGAACTGGATTGGTTCCTTCTTGCAGAAGAACCACATCAGCAGATTCAGAACTGGTATAAAGATTTGCTTCATCTTTATAAGAAGAATAAGGCATTGTATGAGTTGGATAATGATCCGAAGGGATTTGACTGGATCAATAAGGATGATATCTTCCGGAGTATTTTCAGTTTCACAAGACATTCAAAGGATGGGAAGAAGAATCTACTTTTTGTATGCAACTTTACACCGGTAGACAGACCGGATTACCGTGTTGGTGTTCCGAGAAGAAAGCAGTTTAAGCTTGTTCTTAACAGTGATGAGACAAAATACGGTGGATCAGGAGAAGAACGCCCATTGGTTTACAAACCAGAGAAACAGGAATGTGATGGTCAGAAATATTCCTTTGCATATCCTCTTCCGGGATATGGTGTGGCAGTATTTGAGTATTAAGTTGTATAGTATAATGTTTTCCATGAATAGATGGAATAGGAATTAGACATACATTAATTTGCCCCTGCATAGATTGTAAAAAACAAACTATGCAGGGGCTTTTCTATGAGAGAATATATTGAGGAGCGTGCAGTGGAAATTGCAAATTATATTATAGAAAATAATGCGACAGTGAGACAGACAGCAAAACAGTTTCGGATTAGTAAGAGTACGGTGCATAAGGATGTTACAGAGCGCTTGCTTCAGATCAATCCATCACTGGCTCATGAAACACGTAAGGTTTTAGACACCAACAAATCAGAACGTCACATCCGGGGAGGGCTCGCTACCAGAGAAAAATATTTACACTTGCATGCTTCCAATTATTGAAGTTAATGTTACAATAAAAGAGGATATTCAATCAGAAACACGGACATTGAGAGGAGACTGTTCAAATGCGGGTGGCAATCGTTGAAAGGGATGAAAAAGTATTAGAAGAACTGAAAAAAGGTTTAAAACGCGTAGATCCGAATTACGAGTTGGCGGGGATTGCAGGGAATGGACAGTCTGCATATGAGATGATAACAGTTATGCAGCCAAATCTTGTTATCATGGACATTGGGCTTCCGCGGATGAATGGGTTAAATCTTTTGAGAAAATTACGCACGGAAGGACGTGAGTTCCGTGTGATTATTATAACAAAGGATGAAGATTTTCAACAGGCAAAGCAGGCAATCGATCTGGGGGTGGACGGATATTTAGTACAGCCGTTCCGGCCGATGGAGCTTAAGAAGGCATTAAGCCGTATTCATGAAAAAATCAGGAATGAATATTGGATGCAGGCTTCTTTTACTGTTGAAAATATTCTGTTAAGCTGTAGATATGGAGAAATTATATCGAATCAGAAGTTAAATGAAATGACTATCCGGAAATATGGGTTTACAGTGGATGATCCGGGATATCTATTTACGGTTTCAATGGCAGACGAATACGAGGAGCAGAAGGAAAATATACGTGGATTTCTCGAAGAAATCTGTAGACGTGAGTGTGGATTTTCGGCATCTGTTATATGTTCGGATCGATGGAAACAGGTGTATCTGATCATTTACCGGGTACGTGAAGCAAGGAACTGGAAAGAATATTTTAAAAAAAATGTGGTTACTGGGTTATGTAGGAATTTTCCGGGGACAATTATTTGTGTATGGATAGAGACAAAACAGCTGACAAAGCTGGTAGATGCAATGATTCAGGCAGGAAGTCTCATGGAATGGAATCTTCTTCAGCCGCGAGGAGTTTTAATCTGTCAGCAGACAGTTGAGAAATTTGAAGCTGTTCCGGTGCGTTATCCGGTAGAATTAGAACAACGAATGCGAGAAATGATTTTCGATGAAAACAAGAAAGGAATTGCCAGACAATTTCAACTTGTTTGTGAGGAAATGAAAAGAGAAAAATATTTTCCAAAAGAAATAAAATACAGTATCATTCGTTTTTGCATGGCAGCTGGATTGAATTATAGAAATTATGGCGGGGAGATTGACGAAACAAAAATCCTGAGTCTTATGCAGCAGATTACCTATGCCATCAGCTGGAAACAGATAGAGAAAGCGATTCAAGGCTTGGAACGGATGATATCATATGAGCCTAAATTTGAGCAGTACAGTACGCTTATCCAAAAAGCAATAGAAATTATAAGAAAAGAATATGACAGTGGTATTACATTGGAAGAAGCAGCGAGCCAACTTTATGTATCGGAAGAATACCTGAGTTCTCAGTTTAAGAAGGAGACAGGATATAATTTTACAGAAACTGTGAGGAAATACAGGATAGAAAAAATAAAGGAGCTTCTCAGGACAACAAAATATAAGATGAATCAGATTGCGGGGCTTGTCGGTTACTCTGATCCCAAATATATGAGTAAGGTGTTTAAAGAGGAGGAAGGAATTTTACCGACGGAATACAGACGTAACTCCAATGGAATTTCATAATCAGGAGTAATTTTATATTGCTTATAGAAAAAAGTAGAGAATAAGAGGCATATTTAATTAAAAAAATACACTTTTATAAAAAATTTCACCCTTTTAAATATAAAAAATGTGCTATGATATATGTGAAAAGTGAAAAGGATTTCATAGCCGTTAAGGCAGAAAGAGGTGAAAAGAATGAGCACAATGAACATTACTTTCAAACACCCGGATGAGATCATTGATTTCTTGAAAACAGTATGTAAATTTGACTTTAACATGGACATGAGAAGAGGACGGGCAGTAGTAGATGCGAAGTCATTACTTGGAATCATGAATCTGGGATTGAATAACGTGATTGAACTGCAGATGTATGCAGACGATTGCACAGAACTTGAAAGACAGCTAGAAAGATTTGCAGCATAAAATGGAACATAAAAATGGGATGTCGGGCATTTGTTCGGCATCTTTTTTGATATATTATACCCATAACAGTGGATACATAGAATGCGCACTGCGGTGTACGATGTAGGTGTCGCAAGCGACCACCGCAGGCGTAAGAGGGTGCCGAGGCACATTTTTTGTTCTGGATAGATCAGAAGGGGAATAATTACCGTGTATAGTAATAGAAATTGTGGATAAGATTTTATTTTACATAAACAAATACTTGTAAATCAATGCTTCCTCTACTATAATGAAAAACAGAAAAAGATATATAGATAAAGTAAATAGTTTTGATTGGATTTTACAGGAGGAAAGATTTGAAGAAAGAATTAGTGATTGTCCTTGACTTTGGTGGACAGTATAATCAGCTGGTTGCCAGACGTGTCAGGGAATGTAATGTATATTGCGAGATTTATTCTTATAAGACAGATATTGAAAAGATCAAAGCAATGAATCCGAAAGGAATCATTCTCACAGGCGGACCGAACAGCTGTTATGAGCCGGATTCACCGACTTATTCAGAAGAACTGTTCAAGCTTGGTATTCCGGTTCTCGGACTGTGTTATGGTGCACAGCTGATGTCACATGTACTTGGTGGAAAAGTTGAGCGTGCTGATGTAAGAGAATACGGTAAGACAGAAGTTATTATTGATAAAAAAGACTCCAAAGTATTTGAGGGTGTTTCAGAGACAACAACATGTTGGATGAGCCATTTTGATTATATTTCAAAGATTGCTCCGGGATTTGAAATTACAGCACACACTGCTGACTGTCCGGTTGCAGCAGCTGAGAACGCAGCTGAGAAACTGTATGCAATCCAGTTCCATCCAGAAGTACTTCATACAGTAGAAGGAACAAAGATGATCAACAACTTTGTAAAAAATGTATGTGAATGTGCGGGCGACTGGAAGATGGATGCTTTTGTTGAGAATACAATTGCAGAGATCCGCGAGAAGGTTGGAAACGGAAGAGTATTGCTCGCATTGTCAGGTGGGGTTGACTCTTCAGTGGCAGCAGGACTTCTTTCCAAAGCCATTGGAAAACAGCTTACTTGTGTATTCGTAGATCACGGACTTCTTCGTAAAAATGAAGGAGATGAAGTTGAGGCAATCTTCGGACCAGAAGGACAGTTTGATCTGAACTTTATCCGCGTAAATGCGCAGGAAAGATATTATAACAAACTTGCAGGCGTTACAGAGCCAGAAGCAAAACGTAAGATTATCGGTGAAGAATTCATCCGTATCTTCGAAGAAGAAGCAAAGAAGATCGGTACTGTTGAATTCCTTGCACAGGGAACAATTTATCCGGATGTGGTAGAAAGTGGTCTTGGCGGAGAATCCGCTGTGATCAAATCTCACCACAATGTAGGAGGACTTCCAGATTTTGTAGATTTCAAAGAAATCATTGAGCCGCTTCGTGATCTTTTCAAAGATGAAGTTCGTAAAGCAGGACTTGAGCTCGGACTTCCTGAAAGACTCGTATTCCGTCAGCCATTCCCAGGACCGGGACTTGGAGTACGTATCATCGGCGAAGTAACAGCTGAGAAAGTTCGTATCGTTCAGGATGCAGATGCTATTTATCGTGAAGAGATTGAAAATGCCGGACTTGATAAGACAATTGGTCAGTATTTTGCAGCACTTACGAATATGAGAAGCGTTGGTGTTATGGGTGATGAGAGAACTTATGATTATGCTGTAGCTCTTAGAGCCGTTAATACGGTTGATTTCATGACTGCAGAGGCGGCGGAGATTCCGTATGAAATTCTGAATAAAGTGATGAGCAGAGTTATAAATGAAGTTCGTGGGGTGAATAGAATATTCTATGATCTGACGAGTAAGCCACCGGGAACGATTGAGTTTGAATAGGATTTTGCAAAAATAGACCCAGTATTTATGCGGGTTCCAAGCAAATTCCGTTATTTTTTGGCAACGGATTGGCAACATTCCTGCAATATCCGTTGAATAAAATTATATTTCTATAACATAAAAACCTTACTGATGAACTGTTTCCAAAATTGGAAAGAGCAGTCAGTAAGGTTTTTTCTTATTGCATTTCTTTATTGATTCTCTTTTTTCAGTGCCTTGATGAGTTCGTCAGAGAGTTCCAGAGACGGAACCTTTGCCCGAATCTCAAAGGTATCCAATTCCGGATAGTTATATCGCCAGTTATCGTATTTTTCCTGGCTGATCTCTCCAGCTTCCAGTTTTGCAGCCATTTGCTGCCATGCATGAAAAGGTTCGAACAGATGCTGATATTCTTTGTGCTCCCGGTCAAGTCGGAGGCAGAGTTCTCCGTCAATTTCTCCGATCTTAATGCCATACATATCTTCCAGTGCAAAGAGGGTGTGCATGAGACCAAGATAGGAATCAATATTCGGAACATTGATGGCTCTGGTGCTGACATCGAAGATCTGTGCCATTTCTTTGACCAGATCAGCTTTAGGGGTTCTGGCTTCTGTCTCGTACTGCGCCACACGGACATCCGAAGTCTTTCCAAGGAATCCAAGAAGTTCGCCAAGCTCCTTCTGCTTCATACCTTTTCTGTTTCTGAAAAATTTAATACGTTTTCCAAATGCCATAGGGATCTCTCCTTTTTCTGAAATCTTTTATTCGTTTTTGAATATAAGTTCCTACCGTGGTGCAATGAATAGGAACTGGTGGTTAACGATATTTGTTTAAATCAGTATAGCATATGGAAAAATAAGACGCAAGAGAAACTTAAACAAAAAAATTTAATTACCGACGATTGAATCACTTGACTTAACGGAAAATAGTTAATATAATACAATTGAAACCTAACTAAATAACGTTAAGTTAAAGAAAATTTGAAAGAGAGGTTGTATAAGGTGCCTTGAAAGTTTGGATAAGTAGAGGGGTTTTTCCTCGAAGATGATGCGGAAGGAGGTGGATGGAATGTCTGAATTAAAGAATGGATTTCTGACTGCGGAAGAGGTAATGGATATTTTACAGGTCAAGCAGTCAAAGGCATACCAGATTATCCGCCAGCTGAATAAAGAACTCAGCGGAATGGGACTGATTACAGTGCCGGGGCGTGTGGATGCTAATTATTTCAAGAAAAAGTTATTTTATGAAGAAAAATAGGAGGTACTTAAGATGGCTGTATATCAGGAAAAAGACAAAGGTACATGGAGAGTGGTGTTCCGGTACACCGATTTTACGGGGGAAAGAAAGCAGACGCAGAAACGTGGTTTCAAGACCAAACGGGAAGCGACTGCATGGGAACATGAAATGATGCTCCGAAAAGGAAATAAGCTGGATATGACGTTTGAGAGCTTTTATGAGATTTATTCCGAGTATAAACGTCAGAGGGTAAAGGAAAGTACATTTGAGACGAAAAGCCACATTGTGCGGACAAAAATCCTTCCTTACTTTGGAAAACGGAAAATCAACGAGATTACCGTGGCGGATGTGATTGCCTGGCAGAATGAAATGATGGCATACCGGGATGAAAAGGGCAAGCCCTATTCGGTGGATTATCTGAAAACGATTCAGGCACAGCTTACAGCAATTTTTAATCATGCGGTGAACTATTATAATCTGCCCTGCAATCCGGCAAGACAGGCAGGAAGTATGGGAAAAGAGGTTCCAAAGGAAATGAAGTTCTGGACAAAGGAACAGTATCTGAAATTTGCCGAGGCAATGATGGACAAGCCCAGATCCTATTATGCCTTTGAGATGCTTTATTGGACCGGAATCCGGGAAGGGGAGCTGCTTGCCCTCACTCCGGCAGATTTTGAATTTGAAAAACAGACGGTGCGGATCAATAAAACGTACCATCGGATGAAAAAGCAGGACATTATTACTTCGCCAAAGACAGCGAAAAGTAACCGGATCGTTGTAATGCCTGAGTTTCTCTGTGAAGAGATGCGGGATTACTTTCAGATGTATTATTCCCTGGCACCGGATCAGAGGATATTCCCATTTTCCAAATCCTATCTGAAACATGAAATGGAACGGGGATGCAAAGAGACAGGAGTTCCGGTTATTCGAATCCACGATCTTCGCCACAGCCATGTTTCCCTGCTGATTCATATGGGATTTACTGCTCTTGCCATTGGAAACCGTGTGGGACATGAAGCAGAAAAAATCACGTACCGGTATGCACATTTGTTCCCAACGGTACAGACAGAGATGGCGAATAAGCTGGATGTGGAACGGATGGAGAAGGAGGATGAAATCTGATGGAGAGAACGTTAGACGCAAAAGGACGATGGAGAAACCGGACGGTGGGATTCCGGGTATCCGAGGAAGAAGCGAAAATGATTGACTGTATGGTGGCATTATCCGGGCTTACTAAACAGGAGTACATCTTGAGAAAATTGATGGACTGGGAAGTGACTGTGCAGGGAAATCCGAGAGTGTACAAAGCTCTGAAAAATCAGATGCAGCAGATTTACGGGGAACTGAAACGGTTGGAAGCATGTAGTGAAGAAAATGAAGAACTGCTTCAGACCATCCAGATGGTTGCTGTGACATTGAATGGGATGAAGGAGGAACCGCAGCATGTGGAATTCCCGGACCATCCCTGAAAAAGAAAATGCCCCTGCTGGTAACAAGGACATTTCTCACACGCTTAAAAACTTATGCAGGCTCTGGTAAAGCCTCATAGACAAAACTCAATCCTTACGGGAGAAGTCTGCCTATACGCATATAGCTTTATGTGTAGTATAGCAAAGTTCTCCTGTGACGGAAAGAGGGAAAATTACGGAATTTGATAACAAAGGATACAGGAGGACGTACATGAACATTTTTCAGGAAATGAAAGAACGTGTCACCGCAAGGCAGGTGGCAGAAAGATATGGATTAAAAGTGAGCCGGAACGGGATGACGCGCTGTCCGTTCCATAATGACAAGCACCCCAGTATGAAGATTGACCAGAATTATTACTGCTTTGCCTGCGGTGCAAAAGGAGATGCAGTCAATTATGTGGCGGTGCTGTTTGGATTATCACAGTTCGAAGCAGCGAAGAAGATCAATGATGATTTTTCTCTGGGGATTTCAATCGAGAACACAGGGATAAGAAGAAAACAAAATTCAGGTGTCAGGGAAAAAGAGAAGATTCCAACAAAAGAGGAACGGATTCAATTTGTCCAAAAGAAAATTGGCGGATGGGTAAAGGATGCTGTGAATGTATTGCTGCGGTATCTGCGATGGATGGAATTCTGGAAGGAATTTTACAAGCCGGAATCTATGGAAGCGGAATGGAATCCGTTATTTGTTGAAGCCTTACAGAATGAAAGCAAGATCAGTTATCTGGTGGACATGATGATGTTTGGAACGGATGAAGAGGTTCTGGATTTTTCCAGAACGGACGGGAGGAGGTGAAGCGGTATGAACAGAGAGTTGCAGAATATGAGCGAGGAGTCCTTGCAGAATTTAGAGGAGATTGTGGAAACGGAGCTTCTGACAGTGGAGGATATCAGAAATCGTCTGGATGTCACAGAAAAGGGGAAAATCCGACAGTCCATCCAGAACTGCAAGTATGTGTTGGAGCATGATTCCTGTCTGAATGGTGCTATTTGCAGAAATGAAATGACCTGTCAGATTGACATTATGAAGAAAATGCCATGGAAAAGACGTGGTGTTCACATGACCGATACAGACATGAATAACTTGGCTTTGTATCTGGAAAAGAACTATGGTTTGACCAGTGATCGGGTCATTACAAAGGCAATCGATATCGTGGCAAATGAAAACAGCTTTCATCCGATTCTTGAATATCTAGAGAGCCTGAAATGGGACGGGATTCCGAGGATTCAATATATGCTGACACATTTCTTTGGAGCAGAGGATATTGACTATACCGGAGAAGTGATGAAGATGCATATGATGGGAGCCATTCGAAGGTTGTATGAGCCGGGAGCCAAATATGACATCATGCTCTGTCTGGTCGGAGGTCAGGGAACTGGAAAATCCACGTTCTTCCGTTATCTGGCAATCAAAGATGAATGGTTTACGGACGATATGAAGCGGATCGATGATAAGAAGGTTTATGAATATTTGCAGGGGCATTGGATTGTGGAAATGTCAGAAATGAATGCGGTGGCAAATGCCAAGAGTATCGAAGAGACGAAATCATTCCTGAGTCGGCAGAAGGATATTTATCGTATCCCATATGAAAGGCGGGCAGAGGACAGATATCGTCAGTGTGTCTTTTGTGGTACTTCCAACGACCTGAATTTCCTTCCATTTGACCGTACCGGGAACCGGAGATTTGCCCCGGTCAGGGTATTTCCGGAAAAAGCGGAAACCACCATTTATGAAAATGAAGCGGAATCCAGATTATACATTATCCAAGCATGGGCAGAGGCAATGGAAATCTATCGAAGCGGAAATTATCCGCTGACTTTTTCACCGGAGATGGAGGATCACGTTAAGCTGCTTCAGAGAGAATTTATGCCGGAGGATACTCAGACGGGCATGATCCAGGCATTTCTTGATTCGTATGAAGAAGATTATGTCTGTTCTACGATTATCTATCAGCAGGTATTTCATCAGGAAGGCATCGTTCCCAAATGGCAGTCAAAAGAAATCGGGGATCTGATGGACAATGAGATCATCGGCTGGACAAAACATGGCAATCACAGATTCGGTGGTGTTATCGGTACGCAGAGATCGTGGAAACGGATTCAACCGAAAAAAGATGAGGAAGGATTCATGAAAGTGGATGAAAATATGGAACTACCATTTGATTAATGATTACTTTTAAAATGTTTTGAGCCTTGTTCACAGGTTTCTGTTCACAAATATCTGGGCGGAATGTGAACAAGAAGGTGTGAACAGGAGTAAAAAAACTTTGAAAACAAAGCAGAAACGAGAAACAGCCCGGAAACGGGCATCAATAAAAATGGCGGATACGCCAGTCAGAAAAAATTAATCATCAGTACATATAGAATTATCCGGGTATGACAAAAAGAGCCCTCGGCGATTGAGAGCGAAATACACCCATCGCACAAGCTGAAGCTTATACTCTGTGTCTTTCGTCCTCCCGGAGGGCCTCGCAGGGGCGTTTTATGGTCTGCCAAAGTATTCAATGACAGGTAAATAGCGGTGGCGATTTCTGATGGCAGCGTATCCGGCTGAAAGGAGGAAGTGTGAACAGACGGAATCATAGCTTTGTTATGGAAAGCAAACTGCATGATGTAAAAGGCAGAGTGGATTATATCAGCAGCCCCAAGCGGCAGGAAAATTTGTATGCGGTATTTTCCAATGTGGAGGACAGATACTGGGATCTGCTTGCCGAACAGAATCAGCGGGATTTTGCAAAAAGCGGGACAGAGGGAACGTGTATTGAAGCCAGAGAGCTGATTATTATGTTACCGCAGAGTCTGATAGATTATGACTATGAGATTCTGTTGAAATATATGACATCGAAATTTTTGGAAAAGTATGATGTGGGATGCTGCGCAGCTCTGCATCATAATAAGAGCAAAACCAATCTACATATTCATCTGATCTTCTCCGAGCGGGAGATCCGGCAGAAAGTGGAGCGGAAAATTGCGAGCAGAAATATGTTTTATAATGAATCTGGGAAACATGTTCGAACAAAAAAGGAAATTTTGGATGAGAACGGAAATCTCCGACCCGGATGTAAGATCATCAAAAAAGGGGAAGTGTATGAGACGAATTTCTTTCAACCAAAGAAAGAGGAATTTAAGTCCAATGCATTTCTAGAAAACATAAAGCAGGTCATGACGGATGCTATCAATGAGATTGTGAAAGATGAAAATGAGAAGATGCAGGTATTTCAGAAAGGCGGTCCTTATCTTGCTACCAAAAAGATTGGAAAAAACAATCCCAAAGAAGCGGAGATCAGGGCAGATAATTATCTCCGGCAGGAATGGAACCGGAATGTAGATCGGGCATTGCTTACAGGTGCATCAGAAGTAGAAGTGATGATGGCAAAGCAATCACAGATTGACGAACCGGTGGCGGAGTCACTCCGGGAACATGGGCAGGATCCGAAATTATTTACCGGGATTCTTCAGAAAGCAGTCGGATACCTAAGGGGATTTGCAGAATTTCTGCGGGAAACAAAATACTGTGATAGAGATCCAGACGGGAATCCTCTGATTGATCATGATATGAGGATTGACATTACGCCAGAACCATTGCCGGCAAAACCGAAAGGGGAACAACCTTCTTCAGAAAAACAGGAAGCAGAGGTTATGCGATTACAGCAAATCCTCAATAAGATGAAAAAGCAAGAACAGAAGATCTATGCCATTGAGAAAGCGATTGTGAAATTGGAAAAGGATCTGAAAGAAGTGAAAAAGAAATGGTTTCACCGAAAAGAGCAGAAAGAACTGGAAGGAAAGATTGAAGCTAAGAACGTTCAACTGGAAAAGGCAAAGGCTACATTGGATTTAATCCCAGCTCAGCATGGATATCAAAATACACTGGAAGTTACAAAGGCAATGAAGCTTGCGAAAGCAGAATTAAAGAAAGTTCAACAGGCTCAGAAAGTATGGGATGCACTGGAACAGAAACCGGAGAAAATGTATCTGAGGATTCCAGCGAATGTGCAGAATATGGAGAAACAGGAAAGGCAGAAAAGGAGTATTCATGAACGGTTGGAGGAGAAGAAGCAGATTGTGGAGCAGCAAACAAAGAAGAAGCAGAGAAGTGGAATGGAACTATAACTCGTATATAATTGGAGAATATGACTGATAAGCAAAACCCTGGATGACAGAATGAAAACTGTTGATCCAGGGTTATTTATTGTAAGATAGTCCATTAAATATTGTGTTGAAATCGGTATGAAATATTTCGGTTAAGGCAATGAGTTCACTAACCTTGATGTTGTAGGTACCTGCCTCTATCTGGGAGTAAATGCTGCGGGTGGTTGGAAGATTCCGAAGCTGTAATTGAGCAACAACCTGTTCTTGTGTAAGGTTTGCAGCATTTCTTAAATTTCGTAAATTATTTCCAATGGAAACATCATTGATTTGTCGTAGCCTTTGCTCCATAAAAATCCATACCTTTCATTTACATCATTGTCCTTGTGCTTATATTGATTTTACTTTAAATATTTTCTATAATTGCAATGCATATATTGCAAATAAAGGAGTTTAATTATGAATAAAAAACGTATATGTATAGTGTGCGTAATAATGGTATTTGGTATCATGGCAGGCTGTTTTTTGGAAGAGAAATATGAGAATCATATACCGATGGAGCCGGATGTGGTTAGCAGTATCAGTATGAATCAGGATCAGTATCTTACAATAGTTGCAAATAGAGATAAGATCGAAGATAAAGAAGAATTTGCAGAGTTACTGGTGAAGATGTGTAGGGAAAATTCATTTCATACAATTAAGTTTTCTACAGATAGAGGATATGCGACTAGTGTGAATATGAGGGTATATCTCTGGAAAGATGAAATTGAAGGAAATGAGCCTGTAATGGTAGTGGAGTATAAAACCACTGGGTATGGAGAAGAATATGACATTGTGCATGATCCAGAGCAGTTTGATTTGTTTATTGACGGAAATTGTGTGAATAATTATTGAGATACTCAACTTTGGGATGCACATAAATTAAGCGGGCGAAAATATGTTCGATTCTTTCGCTTGCTTTTTTTATGCTTTCATATTATAATGGGAAAAAACAGGTATAAAATTATTCCCAGGAGTGATTAACATGAAACAGGTACATATCAGAGTGGAAGACGAGTTATATGACAAACTGAATGCATATTCCTTACAGAGTGAGCAGAGTATGCAGGACTGTGTTCGAGAAGCCGTAGCCTATTATGTAACAGATATGAAAAGAAGGCAGAAAGATATTTCGAACAAACAATTTTCTTTTATAGATTTATTTGCAGGAATTGGAGGAATGAGAATTGCATTTGACAGAGCCGGGGGACATTGCGTTTATTCGAATGAGTGGAATAAATACAGTCAACAGACATATTTTGCAAATTTTGGTGAGCAGCCGGATGGTGATATTACACAGGTAAATGAGAAAGATATACCAGATCATGATATTCTGGTTGCAGGGTTTCCGTGTCAGCCTTTTTCTATTGCCGGGGTTTCCAAAAAAAACAGTATGGGTCGAGAAACTGGATTTGCAGATAAAACACAGGGAACTTTGTTTTTTGATGTTTGTCGAATTTTGAAAGAAAAGCGTCCTAAAGCATTTATGTTGGAAAATGTTAAAAATCTTTGCAGTCATGACAAGGGGCGAACATTTCATGTGATTAAAGAATCTCTGGATGAGCTGAATTATGAAGTGTTCTATGCGATTTTAGATGGTCAGAATTATGTACCACAGCATAGAGAAAGAATTATTATAGTTGGATTTGACAGAGAAAGGTATGGAAAAGATATTGACTTTAAATTTAACTTGACACCGAAAATTCCAAAGCCGGTTATGCAGGATATTTTGGATAAGGATGTCGATGCGAAATATACTTTGTCAGATAAATTGTGGACATATCTGCAAAATTATGCTGCAAAGCATAAAGCTGCGGGTAATGGTTTCGGTTATGGAATAGCTCCGTTAGATGGCGTGTCAAGAACGATAAGTGCAAGATATTATAAAGATGGTTCAGAGATATTGATAGCACAGGAAGGCAAAAACCCAAGAAGGCTTACTCCAAGAGAGTGTGCGAGGTTACAGGGATTCCCCGACAGTTTCAAAATTCCGGTATCAGATACGCAGGCATATAAACAGTTTGGCAATTCAGTTGTTGTTCCTTTGATGGAAAATGTTGCCAAGTTAATAGTTGAGAAACTTAAATATATGGATGCAGAGGTAGCAGATGAAGAGCGGAGGAAGGTGATTTAATGTCTACAGAATATTCTAATCAGGCAATAAATTCAGTGCTAAAAAGTGAACAGGCCTTTTGTAAATTCCTGTCAGCGAATGATACAGGAGCCACAGGAGGACATCAATCGGGAATATTGATTTCAAAATCAGCAGAGTTGATGTTATTTTCACTGCAGCAGCTTAAACAGGATGGCATATTAAAACGTACGGTTAAAATTAGATGGCAAGATGATTTTTTGACAGAAAGCTGTTTTACATATTACGAAAGTAAGAATGAATTGAGGATTACCCGTTTTGGTAGAGGATTCCCCTTTCTGAAACCGGATAAGACAGGTACATTATTTGTGTTTACCAAACAGAGTGAAGAAGATTATAGTGGATATTTTCTGGAAACGGAAGAAGAAATTGAAGAATTTCTAAATACATTTGGTATTGGACCGACTCAGACTAATTGTCTTATTGATACAGGAAAAGTGGGTGCACTTTTGGGAAGGAGAGAAGAACTTGCAATAAGAGAGTTTATCGAGAGTTTGAACGTTGATTTTCCTGTATCTGAAGAAATGTCAGCGGCTTCCAGATATATTGAAAACACAGTGTATGATCGAATTGAAGATATTCAGGAAAATCCGGATAGGAAGTTAATTGCGTGGACAAATATGGAATATAAGCTGTTCAAGGCATTAGAGCATGATAGATACAGAGATTTAATCTATAAGGGATTCACATCTGTTGATGAGTTTGTAAAGGTTGCCAATATTGTATTGAATAGAAGAAAGAGTAGAGCAGGAAAAAGTCTGGAGCATCATCTTGCTGCAATATTTGATGGAAATGAACTGGAGTACTCGGCACAGGTTGTAACAGAAGGTAATAAAAAACCAGATTTCATTTTTCCATCTAAAGAAGCCTATCATAACAGTGGCTTTTCAGTAGAAAGATTAATTTCTTTGGCTGCAAAAACTACATGTAAAGACAGATGGAGACAGGTACTTAATGAAGCGGACAGGTTAAAAGATAAACCAAAGTATTTATGTACACTTCAGCAGGGAATCTCCGGTGCGCAGATGGATGAAATGCAGGCGGCAAATGTAATTCTCGTTGTTCCGCAGCCTTATATTAAAACATATCCTTCTGATAGACAGGACAGAATCTGGACATTATCGAGATTTGTGCAGTATGTAAAGGCAATAGAGGGAAAGTAAAATGGATATAGTAACACCGGAACAGCGAAGTAAAAATATGGCGGCTATTCGATCAAAAGATACAAAACCGGAGGTTTATTTTCGTAAGCTGCTGTTTGCGAAAGGCTACAGATACAGCCTGAATTCAAAAACAGTACCGGGGCATCCAGATATATATTTAAGAAAGTACAATACAGCTGTATTTGTTCATGGCTGTTTCTGGCACAGGCATGAGGGATGTAAATTTGCATATATGCCAAAATCAAGAATAGAGTTTTGGCAAAACAAATTTGAAGCAAATCGGAAAAGAGATATTGTGGTAAGAAATGAATTACATGAGAAGGGTATCAAGTGTCTGGTTGTGTGGGAATGTTCTATCAAGAAAATGGGAAAAAGTGAGCTTATTGGTAGTGAATATATTAAACAGATAGAAGCATTTTTGGAAAGTAAAGAATTGTACAGGGAGATATAAATTCAGAGGATAAAAATGAAACAGACAAGTATTGAAGATAAAATTAGTACTATATCTCGTATGAAAGAACGAGGTGTATTTAATAACTATATTGAATATATGGTTTTTCCATATTATAAAAATTTGGTTCCTGGTACAAAGATAGATTTTGCGTTTCCTTTGACTGTTTTAGTAGGGAAAAATGGGTCGGGAAAAAGTTCAACATTACATGCTTTGTATGGAGCTCCATATTGGCATAGCTGTTCTGAATTTTGGTTTTCTACAGAAACAGATCCAATAGTAGAAACTGGTGGAAATGGTAGAAATCGTTTTTTTTATGGCTATACAGAAAATAGAAATTCTGGAATAAAAGAAGTAATGAAAACCCGAATGAAAAGGGGATCAAAAACCAAGGAGGACGATCCAGATTATTGGGAAACCTCAAAACCGATTAAGAGAGATGGAATGATTGCATCAAAAAGGAATGATCCGGTAAAGAGAGATGTTATTTATATTGATTTTCGTGCGGAAGTAAGTGCTTTTGATAAAATATTTCATTTTTCTAAAGGCAATTTGAATGAAAAAAAGGCATTATTACGAAGTCGTTCAAAATATCTTAATCGCTTATTTAATGGAGAAGCAATGCGTTTCCCGGGGCAGCCGGACGATAAGGTTGGCACGGTAATCGAATTAAGTGAAGACAATAGGAAAATTATCGGGAATATTTTAGGGAAAGAATATGTAAATATAAAAATAGCGGAACATTCTTTGTTTAAAAACATAGGGACGTCAATATATGTTAAGACTAAAACGTCATCATTATATTCCGAAGCAAATGCAGGTAGTGGAGAAGTGGCTGTTATCCAGTTGGTGAAGAAAATTGAGGATGCGTCGGAGTATAGTCTGATTTTATTAGACGAACCAGAAGTGTCTATACACCCGGGTGCACAAGAAAAATTGAAAATGTATCTCTTAGACGCAATTATTAGAAAAAAACTCCAAATAGTAATATCTACGCACTCACCTATTTTAATCAAGGATATGCCGAATGAGGCAATTAAATTGTATATAACTAATGAACGGGGAAAATTTGAAGTAAAGGGAGATATTAATTATCAAGAAGCATTTTTTGACTTGGAAGAAAGTGTAGACGAGAAAAAAATTATTTTTTGTGAAGATTTTGCAGCTAAAAAGCTCATCGATAATATATTGATCCGTATTGAGAAAGAGCAGTTTTTTGATGTGGAGTATAATCCTGGAGGAGAAAAAACTTTGATTACTAAATACTTACCATCATTTACAGTACATGAATTATTTCGAGAAAAAATATTCATGATTCTTGATGGGGATATGAAAACGGGTTATACTTTTGAAGAAGAAAAACTAACGGTTGTCCAGCAAAAGGATAGCACTTATTTAAATAATTGTGTGAAAAGTGCCTATGGAACGGAAGTTGAAGTTTATGTGGATGGGGGTGCTGGTGGAAGTAGAGACGATCAGAAATGTGATGCATATTTACGTTATTTGAGATATTATAACAAGAACGTGTACTATCTTCCAGATGGTTTGATTCCAGAGCTTATTCTTTTGGAAAGCTCTTATGTAGAAAAAGAATTTTCACATGTATTAAAAAAATATGATTCTGTGGACAATTTTAATGCCAAAAAAGTTATTTGTGATATTTCAAAAGAAGATTATGGTAATGAAGATCATATTAATGATGTGATAGCAAGATTGGCTTATAAATGGAGTATAGAAGACGGACCAAAACAAATATATTTTATTAAAATGTTAAATGAAATATTTGAAAAATAATGTGTAAGGAGGCGCAACAAAGTGAAATATAAAGCGGTTGATTTGTTTTGTGGCGCTGGTGGATTGTCATTTGGATTAAAAAAAGGTGGATTTGATGTAGTTTTGGGAATTGATATAGATCAGACTGCATTAAAAACTTATAAAGATAATATAAAAAGAGCAAAGGTACTTAATAAAGATATTAAATTGGTTTCTGGTAAGGAAATTGAGAAAATAACAGGAATAAAAAAGGGTGATTGCTTTTTGTTAGCAGGATGTCCACCTTGTCAAGGCTTTTCAAATTTGGGAAAAAGGGATGCAACGGATCAAAAAAACAAATTGGTATATGAGTATATTCGACTGATTTTCGAATTGGAACCTTGTTTTATTTTGATGGAAAATGTACCAGGAATGTCAAGAGGAGTAGGAAAAGAAATTTTCAATGATGTAGTGCAAAAATTAAAAGAAAAGTATTGTGTTCAGTATGATACACTTAATGCGGCAGATTTTGGAGTTCCACAAATTAGAAAAAGACTTGTTTTGCATGGAGTAAGAAAGGATGTATATGCTACGTTGTTGGATATTCTAAAAGTAAATGAGTTGTCATTGATGCCAGAAGCAACGCATGCTAAAGATAAAAAGAATGGTTTGAAAAAATGGGTAACAGTGAGAAAAGCAATAATGGATTTACCCGAATTAAAAGCAGGAGAAGAAGTAAAGTGTGTTGGAACGGCTAATCATGTTGCAAGAAAATTATCAAAGACAAATGAAAGAAGATTGGATGATATAAGAAAAAAAGGCGGTAATAGAGTAAATGCATCTGAGGAACTGCAATTGGAATGTCACAAAAAGAAAAATGTGTCATATACAGATACATATGGAGTAATAGACTTAGATAAACCTGCTCCAACAATTACATCTGGATGTACGACGATTTCAAAAGGGCGTTATGGTCATCCAACCCAAAACAGGGGCTTATCTGTACGAGAAGCGGCAAGATTGCAGTCATTTGATGACAAGTTTATTTTTTCAGGGAATATTGGGGAAATGAGTTTACAAGTTGGTAATGCGGTACCACCAAAGTTGGCTCAAGCAAGTGCAAAAGAGATCTTAAAATATATGAATCTTTTAGAATCTAATCAAGAAGACTAGAACAGTTCAAGGAAAGCTGACGATATTTCACTGAAAACAGTAGATCAGATAACTTATATTATTTGGATACTTGGTAACGAGTTGAAATCATAATATATAATAACATCTATGCAGGAAGTATAGTACGAAAGTTTGATTTTCAAATATGAATAATATGAAAATGCACGGATTATTTTATATGGCAGGTAATATATAAGGTTGTTTGCAGTATTGTTATATATGGTAGTATACTTTACTAAGATTATGGTTGCCATTGAAGGAGGTATAACATGATAGATGATATGTTGATTGATGTGGCAAGACAAGGATATTCGTCAGATGATATAAAAGATGCGGTTGTTAAGGTGTTACAGCCATATTTTACTCATATGGATGTTTTAAATAAATATGCTTGCGATAGTCAATTATTGTCAGCTTTTGAATTTTTTGTCAGGTATTATAATGAAAGTGAGTTTTCTCAAGGAATTAAAGAGGTAACTGATTGCTATAAGAATGCAAACATAAATTTTAATAAGGAATCGTGGGATATTATTTTATCGACTTATGCGGTAATGGTAGAAGATGAGAATAAAATGTGGAGTATTCGCAATAGTAAATTAAATTTGCAAGAGGATGATCCTTATGAGAAAATGGTGCAGATTTTTCAACGTATAGGAAATGTATTAGAGGTTTCTGTTAAGCACATTGTACAAGAATTGTATGCACTAATATATTTGAAATATAAAGGCTGTGTTGATTATGAAAAAATTAGGAAACAAGACTTCGGTGTAATTATTAACAATATACTTGATAAAGATTTGTTACAATCAGTACTAAGGATAGAACCTTGTGGAATGAAATTATCTGATTGGAGAAATATTGCTTATCATCATACTTATGCTCTTGGGGATGATGGTAATATAGATTGTACATATGGAAAAGGCAACATAAATAATATCAGAATGTCTATGCAAGAATTGGAGAGATATCTTCATAAAATAATAAGAGCATCAAATGTTTTAAATATAGCCAGATGTATATTTGTTTTTGATTTCATTGATGATATTCCTAAAGACCAGCCACTTCAAAAAGCTTCTTTTAGACAAGCAATCAAAAGGGAACAATTTAGAATTAGTTTATTGTCACAAGAGTTTCAATTAGGCGATATTTTTCTAAATGAAAATGAAGTAGAGATTGACCTGCATGATTTGAATTTAAATGAAAATCAAAAGAGTAGAATAGTGCATTGCTCTCAACTTTTACTTAATACTTGGAATATATGGAAACGTAAATCGATTTGTATAAATTATTTCGCAAATAATGGAAGAAAAATTTGCTGTGTTTATGTTAGTGGCGAGATATGTGAAGCAATATATGAAGGAAAGGAAGAAATTACTTATTTAGCAAATCAATTTCAGATTAAATATTTCTGATAGTGATAGAGTGGCAACATTCTGGCAACAGTTCATCGGAAAGCCAATGGAAATTATGTAATAGAAATAAAAATAAGGCTTATTGTAAGCGAAAACTTAATTAATTCCGTTAAGTTTTGCTGCGACGGAGCCGAGTTTGAATAGTACATTTTTTGCTCGAAACCCTATAGATTAAGGGTTTCGGGCACTTTTTTTATTTTCGGGATACACTTTTTGTAGCCAAAAGATCTTATGAAACAAATCTTTGAGTAATTTCTTATATCCAAAAAGGATATTTTTATTCCGAAAATATATCTTTTTTTCCAAAAAACAAAAAAATTCATAACTGCTTTAGTAATACACAATATTTTATCCCATATGTATTTTGAAAGAACAAATACAGAGTGAGGAGGATAAGTTATGTATAAAACAGATGTATTTATTTCAGCAGAGGAAATTAAAGAGATAGTTGGTATTTCCAAATCAAAGGCCTACAGTCTTATTCAGGAATTGAATGCAGAGCTTAAAGAGAAAGGTTATTTAACAGTTACCGGAAGAGTGAGCAGAAAACATTTTGAAGAAAGATTTTATGGCTTACTAGAAAAAGAATAGGAGGAAATGGATGGCTGTTTACAAGGAAAAAAACGTGGAACTTGGTATACCTCTTTTCCATATGTGGATTGGACCGGAAAACGTTGTCGAAAACTAAAACGCGGTTTTTTGACGAAAAAAGAGGCTCAGAATTGGGAGAATCATTTTAAGCTTCAAAAGGCAAATAGTCTAGATATGACATTTGAAGATTTTTACGGAATCTATGAAGCCGATGTAAAACCAAAAATCCGATACAATACCTGGTGTACAAAAGAACATATCATAAAAACGAAGATACTTCCGTATTTTAAAAACTTGTGTATGCGAGACATTACACCGAGAGATATCATCAAATGGCAAAATATGATGAGAGAATCCATCAACAATAAAGGAAAAGAATATACAGGAACATATTTAAAAACTGTACAAGCACAACTTTCGAGTATTTTTAATCATGCAGTACGATTTTATGAACTTCCGAATAATCCAGTAAGGGTTGCAGGACCAATGGGACAGAATCAATCAGATGAAATGAAATTTTGGACAAAGGAAGAGTATATGAAGTTTATCCCAACCATGGCGAATAAGACATATTCCTATATGGCATTTGAAAGTTTGATGGAGTTGATTATTTCATTATATTTGATGCGAAGTATTATAACATCCAACTTGAAAAAGGGAAATCACTCCGTGGAAATCCGGGAGTTGGAGATGTGACAAAGCAGTATCTGTATCAGCTTGCATACCGGGAATTTATCAAAGCCCATAACATAGCTGTGGTGAAAAACTGTTTTCTTATGCCGACAGAAGAGAATGAAATTGTTAAGAAAGGTACAGCAAAGATGCCTATGCTTGAGGCATTAGGCTTGGAAAATATACAGATAAGACTGATTCCGGCAAAAATGCTTTATGAGTGTTATTTGACGCAGAGAAAGATTAATATTAATTTGTTTGAGTTATAGGAAAGGGGAATTTTCATGGAGGCTGATAAAGGTTATATGTGTCGTCTATTGAATGGTGACGATAAAAAATGTTATACCTGTATATCAGAGAGCATACAGTTGGAAAAAGAGTGATTGTGAATTGCTGTTAAGTGACTTGTATCCGTATATGAGAAGGGGAGTCAAACCTATTTTTTTGGAAGTATAGTATATGTGGCAAATAATTTAGGAGGATATACAGAATATATAATTATTGATGGGCAACAGCGCATAACAACAGTGTCATTGTTGTTATGTACTATTAGCAATTATTTGATGAGTTTTCCTTGCGAAGGTGTTATGATTAATACAAAAAAGATTACAGCAGCATATCTGACAGATGAATATGCGGAGGATGAAAAGAAACTGAAACTGAAGTTGATAGAAGGGGATGACTATGCTTATGACCAGTTGCTCAAGATTATTTTGCACTTTCTCGATACCAATAAAGAAATAAATAGCTCTATTGCAGCAAAATTATTGAAAGTGGAAATAAAGACGGCAAGCCGACTGTTATCGAAGGCTGCAAAATTGGATATTCTAAAAAGTTACGGAAAAACAAAGAATAAAGTATATTTTAGAGAATAATGCAAATGGATGGTAAAATTGTTCCCCAGGCTGGGGAACAATTTAAAAAGGAATATGAAAAAGGATAAAAGATGAAAGTAAAATTAGAAGACATAATCGAGGCAATGGAATTTGCCGGTATGGAAACAGAATATTATTACGATACCCAAAATGAAAAAGTTGTGATGCTGCTTGATGGAATGGTGGATGGTGAAGACAATCCGGAATTTTTCGAAGATATTAAAGAGGGATTTGTCGAAGATTATATACCATTACCGGGACAATACGATATCAACGAGTATCGATTAATGGAAGAGGTCATATACGAACTTCCGGCGGGAAAGAATCAGGATGTGTTGACAGGGGCAATCCAGGGTAGAGGTGCTTTTAGAAGATTTAAGGATAAATTGTATGACTTGAATCTGCAGAAACAGTGGTACCAATATCGTGATGAAGCTTATGAAAAAATAGCAAGACAATGGTGCGAAAGACATAAGATTGATCTTGTTGAATAAAAGAAAGGGGTAATTTGTGAGTGATTTCGGAAAAAACAGAGTATTGGCATTATATAAGATTCTGACAGCATATACAGACGAACTACATCAGATTTCTATGCAGGATATTCTGGTTCACATGGAAGCAGAAGGATATTCCTGTAGTGAAGATAGTATTTTGCGATATATAAAGCAATTAAGAAATGAATTAGGTGTAGATGTGATTTCTGGTCGTGGAAGGAATGCTCGTTATTTCATTGGAAACAGACTTTTGGAAAAGGAAGAGATGAAACTTATTATTGATTCCGTTAATGCGTCTAATTTCATTGAGAAAAGTATTGCCACCAAAATGATTGATAAATTGAAATCTACTATGAGTCTGTATGATGCGGAAGAACTGGATAGAAGTGTGTTAGGGATTAATACTGCAAAAGCAGAGAATAAGAAAATTCTCTATAATGTAAATTTGATTCAGGAAGCTCTATCCAAGGGGGTTCAGATAAGCTTTGATTATATGGTGTGGGATAGAAATAAGAAGTTGGTAAAAAAGTCGGATAGACGATATAACATGAACCCATGGGCTTTAATATGGGCAAATGATAGGTATTATTTATACGGTTATGATGTAAAAGAAAAAGATGGTATATTAAGTGAAAGAAATTATAGAGTGGATAAACTTGATAATATCAAGTTGTCCGACATACCAAGAACTGGTAAAAGTCAGTTCCGTATTTTTAATGCTAATACATATGTTTCAAGGCGGATGGGTATGTTTTCAGGAAAAGAACAGGTAATAACTGTGAGAATCCCGGATACATTAGTTGGTCCTTTTATAGATCAATTTGGTAAGAGAATTACAATTTCTGAAGACACAGAGGGTATGTTGTTAGTTACTTTTCATGCAGTTGCGTCTGTTATCTTGCTTGGATGGTTACTAGGATTACAATATGTAGAGGTATTAAGCCCACTGAGTGTTAGGAATGCTATGATTGATTTAATAAAACAAAATATGGAAATCTATTCTAAAAAGAATTGACGCAAATATGCGGCAATTCTTTTTTCGTTCTATGATAAAATTATATACAATTTTACTGTTACCAATCATGTAAGAAATAAGCAACCACAAGGAGGTTTGGTGTTGAAGGATTACTTATTAGATGTTATGCAACAACATGAACATGGTTTGTATATGTGCGAATTACCAACGGGCAATGGAAAAACTTATGATTCAGCACGGGCAATGAAAGAATATGCGGATTCAATTGGTGATGATAGCAAAATCATTTACCTGACAACTTTAAATAAGAATTTACCAGAAGATGCATTGAGGGTGGCATATGGGAGTGAGGAGCTTTATAAGCGTAGTGTATTGAGATTACGCTCTAATTTTGATGAGGTTGTAGAAAAAATTCTTGAGATTGAAGTGCCGGAGGAAATGAAAACGGATGCGTATCTTAAATTATGCAAGGATGTTTCCCTTTATCGTAATGCTGTGGAAAAAAGATATGCCGATAAGGAATATATAAAAGAATTGGCTGGCAGAATAACAGAAGGGGACAGGCAGCTTCGATATGAAATTACTAAACGTTTAAAGAATAGATTTCAAACAAAGACACAGCGAAAAAATGCTATTAGAACTGATGCGAAATATAAATGGATTGGGAAATTGTATCCTGCGGTATTTACAGACGATTACAAAATAATATTAATGAGTGTCAGTAAGTTTATGAAGAGAAATTCTATTCTTATTGATTCTAGTTATGAGTTTTTGAATTCGGATTTAATAGAAAACGCAGTAATTGTTATTGATGAATTTGATGCAACGAAGGATACTATACAAAGTGAGCTGATTGATAAGTCGTTGGCAATGCAGGAAGACTATATACAGTTGTTTCGTCAGATATATCGTACTTTGAATCCAAACGATTTTTCTTCTAGTATGAGACAAGCTATGGATGAGGTCGAAAAATCAGGGAATAGAAATACATTTACAACACTAATGGATGAAGCAAGAAAAATTGCAGAGGGTTATCATGTAAGGTTAAGTATAAAAACAAAAGAAGATTTAGTGGATCAGAGACAGATTTTCTTGTTTAATGATGGTTCATTCCATACGGTTTTAAAAGAAGGGGCACAGTATATCCGCTCATCCTTAAATAAAGAAGACAATCGTATTGATGTTTTCTTTGAGGGGAAAGATGATTTTTTCAAGAACAGAAACAAAGAGAAGGATATTGTGTTATATAGTCTGTTGCGTGAGATTAATGTATTTCTTTTGCATTTTAGGTTATTTTCTATAGAATGGGCAAGAAATTACATGGAAATTATAAATAGCTCCAGAAGCGGTATCATGGATACGATGAATTTGGAGAATGCTATTAGTACAATCCTAAAAAGATTAGAATTAACTAATAAGCAAAGAGATTTGTTGATGGGTGAAACATGCCAGATGATTAGAAATAATCGTGAATTGATATTGGAGGATAGAAGCTTCTATCAAGTTGGCATGGAGTATTATGAATTTGAGGATAATGATTCTCATCATGACAATACGAATCTTAAATTTGTTAAGGTATATGATACTCCTGAAAAAATCATGTTATACCTTGCAGGAAAAGCAACTGTGTTTGGGATATCGGCAACTGCTGAAGTTGATACAGTTGTTGGAAATTATGATTTGAGATATTTGAAGGAACAGTTAAAAGAAAGGTTTCATAAGACGCCGGGTTATTTAAAGGACAAAACAAGAACTGCATTAGAAAAAAGATGGAGCGCTTATGCAGATGGCGAGATAAATGTACATGGGGAAGTAATCAGTAGTAATATACAAGGATTCAATGCAGAAGATTATTGCAAAACATTTATGAATGCAGAATTTGCACGTTATGCTTCAAACATTATCACCAATATAACAGATAACGAATATCAGATAATAAGATACTGCAATGTACTTAAAGCAATGTGTATTTTTAATAGGAATGAAGATATTCAATCAATGTTGTACTTGGGAATGGCATTGCCGAAAAAGAACAATCCCGGCATGGATGAAGGTGTTCTGCAGCAGTTGTTTGAATACTCTCAGATGGAGACTCAGCAGAGTAATAGTAGTGTTTGTTTCTTGAAAAGCGACAATTTTGAACAGGATAAGGAAGAATTGCAGCAGCAATTGTCATGTGGAGAAAAGATATTTGTTATGTCATCTTTTCAGACTATAGGTGCTGGACAGAATTTACAATATAAGATTCCGAAAGGTAGAAAAGTTGTACGACTGGGAGAGTTTACCGAAGGTGACAAGAGATTCTTATATAAGGATTTCGATGCATTGTATCTGGGAAATATAACTAATATGACAGTAAATACATATCAGGATGAGAAAATAACGTCTCATGATTTGTTGCAGATGTTGTTTCAAATAGAGGAATTGTACGAAAACGGTGAAATGAATTATTCTGAAAAGGACCAAATGTTAAAGCTTGCGTTTCGCTCTTATACAGGAAGTGACCAATTTACTTTAAACAAGTTGTATAAGTTAAAGAGTGTAGTTGTACAAGCAAGCAGAATAGTTTTACAAGCGGTGGGGCGTATGTGTAGAACTTTTGTTAAGAGTCCGAATATATATTTATTTGTTGAATCTGAGTTATTAGAAAAATTATATGTTGGTGAATTAAAGAAACGAATTTTACCGCCGGAAATGAAAGCAATTGTGGATATGCGTGAGTCACTTGGAAAGGATTATTTACCGGAAGAAAACTTTATGTTAAATAAGGCAGAAAAGATATCCTCGGTTGGTCTTTGGACGATACGGAGAATGTTGGCAAAGGATTGGACTGCTGAAAGTATGCAATTGTGGGAACAGTTAAGAGTGTTGGTATTACAGTATCCGACGGCAAGTACATATGACTGGCAGAATAATGAATATCTTCAAAAACTTTACATTACAAGTGGAGAAAAGCGGAACCAGTATATTTACTCACAGTATTCAGATTTCAATGATGTTACTATAGATTTTGGAAACGACAAGGTGGCATTTAAAAACAGTAAAAGAGCTAAAATAAAGGGGAATTCTGATGAAGTTGCTATTTATGAAATGAGTGAAAAGGAATCCGGTTTGCAGGCGATACTTAGATATCCCGGAATGAAAGCTCATTTTGAAGAAATGGGATATGCATTGAAATTTGAAATGAATGAATATCTTCTTAGCCCGGTATTGTTCCATAATATTTATAAAGGTGCATTGGGCGAAGAGGCTGGTAAGTTTATATTGAAAAGAGAATTGGGAATTGAATTATCATCAATAACAGTGCCGGAATATTTTGAATTCTTCGATTATAAGCTATCTGATGATGTGTATGTTGATTTTAAGAATTGGAAGTTTACATATGTGCAGGATAGAGACGAAATCAGAAAAGATATATTGAGAAAGCTGGAGGCTATAGGGGCTAAACGGGTTTATATCATAAATGTTGTATCAGATAAAGATTACAAGCCGAGTGCCATAGTGGATCAGTGCTTGGTGGAGATTCCGATGCTTATAAGAGAAGATGGTACAGTGTGTTATGAAAATTTACATATGATTCGTAAGGAGGATTTCGAAAATGTTAACTAACAGAATTAATGTTACCTACAATATAGAAAATATTGATGCTGACTTTGATATTTTTAGGGTCGAGAAGGCTAATAAGGATTATTACAAATACAATATCTTAGATTCGGCAGTATATGAATTTAAGGCGGCAGCAGTTCAGTGGACCTTTGGTGCAACTGCATTGGTGCTGTTCCGTAAGGGTGAAGTGACAGAAAAGCAATTTAAAGAAAGTATTATGAAAGAGTATGAGGATGTAAAAATCCAAAAGATTGATTTGTTTGATAGCGAGCAGTGCAATAAATGTTTTTATTTTGAAAACAGATTACTTGCACAACTCCTGATAAATTCGATGAGAACGCCTAAGCATGAGGCTTTTATGTATAATAATCTCACAGGTAAGCTTTTCTATCATGACCCATCATGGAGACATAAAGATAAATTAACAGGTAAGGTGAATTTTATCAGATTCTTGGAGATTGTTGTTGATCCAGGGATGTATCTCAATTTGGAACATAAAATGTTCAAGAGGTATGATCGAGAAAGTAACGGATTGTATGTAATAGATTCAAAGACTGGTGAGTTTAGAAAAAAATTAAAGACAGATACCAATGTCATTACATACAAGGAAGGTTCCTTGCCGCATAATCACTTTAGAGTAGATAATTTTGATATATCTGATATTACGCATTTTAGGAAAAGTAAGATGGGCGTAATGGAGCAGTTTTTAAGAGATGTGAATGATAATCTTTCTAAATATATGTCCATAGAAATTGTGGAGAGAGAAGATGCACAAGAATTTGATATCTCAAATTTGGAAAAGAAGGGAATATCAGAGCTTGAATATGGTGAAATGTTACAGAAAAAGGGTGTTGTAATTGTAGATGAAAATAACTCTGAAGTATCAAAGGATATTGTAGCAAAGCTCCAAGAGGAGTTGGAGAAGTATTATCATGTAAAGGCAGCGGTAGGAAACCTTTCGGAAGAAGCATATAATATCAGAATCATTCATGATGGTGAATATTATGCTGAAAATGAGATGCATGATCCACACAGTGATAACTTAAAAGGATATATTGTACAGCATATAACAGAAGAGGCCGAGCATTTTACAAATACAAAGGGAAGTTCTCCAGATATAAAGAAGATTGTTCAGGAACTTATAATAAAAGGTGATGTAAGAGAATGTATGATTTCAATTTTTGATTGGGAAAGACTTGATTCTGAAAAAGATTGGACCTTTGTTTTTAGAAAGAAGATAAAAACAAAATACGGTGAAAATGCAGCTCATATAAATCATGTTAATAAAAAGGCACTCAATTATTTCCAATATTATCGTTTGAAAATTGATTGCAATGGTGAAATGGAATTTGATACATTTTGTGATAGTAATCAAGATGAAGCAGAAGAGTGGAACAAGATTTGTTATGCATATGATTTTGTAGAAGACAAACATCGCGGTGCACAGAATCAGGTAGAAGGATTAATGTATTCGGATATTGATAATATTCATGCCATATTGTTAACACGCGAAAAGACATTGCCTAACATATCAGCATTAATGAATACGCTTATGGAAACAGATGCAAAAGAAAGAGTATCAAAAGAATTATTATTGGAAGCAATAGATGATTTTGAAAAAGATAATATTGATTCAAGGGAATGCATTTCTGAATGGAAAAGTAAGGTGGCTGCAGAAACAGAAATGATTACCAAGAAAGCATTGAAAAAGATTTTAAATATGCGCACAGGAATTGCATCAAAATTCAATAGGTTTTTACATGAAAAGTATGGAGTCTGGATTGATGGCGAGCTGAGAAAAGGGGAATTTGAAGCGACTTACCAAATTGGAAATCTCTTAAATATCAAGTACGAATACAATGAGAAAGACTACTTAGATGGACGTACATTTGTATATTATGTGGGGGCTAAGAGTAAGAGATTAGCATATCCAAATGCTTGTTGTATGCGTAAGGTGATTTCTTTGGGAGAAGAACTTGAATATGAGGAGGCTCTTCCGTTGATGGCAGTAGAATTTGTGCGTAATAGTCAATATACGGTTCTTCCATTTCCGTTTAAGTATTTGAGAGAATATATTAAACAGTGCTAATTTTTAAGAATCTGTTGCATTTCATCTTAATCCAAACGATAATAATCTCGTGGCAACAGTTTGGCAACGCCATTCAGTAGGTCAGAATAAATAGTGTAATTGATATATTAATATGCCCCATATGAGATCAAAACTTAAACAAAATAAGTTAAGTACAACCCGGGACATAATGAGTTTGAATAATTACCACATCTCTGAAAAGCCTTATAAATGATATGCTCCCCATATGGTAGACAATGGAAATATCCAAAAATCTATCATATGAGGAGCATATTTTGTAAACAGTGAATACTGCGTATCACAATGTGCCGGAGATAGGAGAACTGATTTATGAGAAAGAGGTAGTGGTTGAGATGAATGTAAAAGATAATTCATTTTATTCGTATGTAGATTATCATGTCAGTACTGATGAGAAGAAGGTACGAATGGTAGGTGGTAATGGAAACGATGATGTACTAGCAGTATATGAGAAACTTAATAGCTTCTTTAAGCAAATTGGTCACGAAGCTGATTTTGACAGGCTATATGAGTTTAGTAGATGTTGTTAAAAAATGTTGTGGCAGATAAGGAAGAAAAGGTAGCAAGAGAACTTTTGGCATGTGGTTCATATAAGTACCTGAAAACATCAGTGAAAGCAAATGCTTTTAAGTTTGATTTAAGTGATACTGGTGGTAATTTGAAACTTTTTATGAGTGTGCTGGATAAATTGGGTGTGAAACTTGATGGGGATCAATTGTACGAGGAGTATCAGAAGATTTATGAGGAGACTGTCAGCAAAAATGAGATGTACGAGATGGAACAGGAGAAGCAGTGGAATAAAGGTAGAGGGAGATAATTTCTCTGCTTCTACTTCTTAACAGAAAACAACAGAAATAACGGCTGGAAATAACAAATTTGCGGAATTCACAAAACTAATCGTGAATTTAATTTTCAAGAACGCGAAAATTTTTGGAAATAAGTATATACAAACAAATGTTTGCATGGTATGATGGGTTAAGATATAAAATAGGGTTATATTTAACCCAAACGGAGGAAAGAAATGCAGACGATAAGTTACAAAAAGCTCTGGAAGCTGTTAATTGATAAAGATATGTTAAAAAAGGATTTGGCTCAAAAAGCTAAGATTAGTCCTACATCCATCGCAAAATTATCCAAGAATGAGAATGTAAATACGGAAATTTTGCAGAAAATTTGCAATGCCCTTGACTGTGATATTTGTGACATTATGGAGATGGTCGGGAGCAGTTCAGAGAAGGAAGGCGAGGGACAATATAATGATTAGATTAGCGACAGTTTTTAGTGGTATTGGAGCAATAGAACATGCATTACAGAGAATGCAGATAAAAAATGAGATAATTTTTGCTTGTGATAATGGCGATGTGTCAATTCTTACGAAGAAAATAGACATGAATATAGATGAAATAGGAAATGAGTTAAAAGCTTTATCGAAGATTATTAAAAAGATACAATTTAATGATGAAGTCGAGGATTTGTATAAAAACCAGTTGGATGGCATGTTAGCAGAAGCGCTAAATGAATATGAAATTGTTTTAAGTAAGATTGATTCGTTTCCAAAACAAGATTCGAAGTTGATAGAAAAAATTTTAAAAAATGTTATTTCCATGAAGGGAGTAAAAGCTTCAAGAGTAAAAGAATATAAAAAGTTTTTAGCTGAACTTGGACAGGGATCTGAGCAGCAGGCAAAACTTAGAGAATTGCAGGTTATACTTGAGGTTTCTAATGACTATAAAAAAGATAATTCACTTGAGGATCTTGGAAAAGATATTGAATTTGAAAGTGGCGATGATATTGATTGGAGAAGCATTTCGGAGTTGGTATATTCAGCTTACGAAAAATTAGAAGCCCTGGATGGAAAGAAGATAATTCGTAAGGTACAGGATTTATCGCAGAGAGCAAGTCAGTTGCACGAGAAAATTAATTATATGGATGTCCAAAAGAAGCTTGTAGCCATGGGTGATGACTGGACTGCCCGAAAGAAATATGTAGATTCTCTTTATGAAGGAATGGAAAAGAGAAATAAGGTAAAAGCATCATATATGGCAAATTATAATATTAAAGATGAGCAGTTCCATTGGAACGTTGCCTTCCTGAATGGCAAGCAATATGCTGGTCAGGTGGATCTCTTTGTTGGTGGAAGTCCTTGTCAATCATTCTCTTTGGTAGGTAAACAGCGTGGCTTGGATGATACAAGAGGAACACTTTTTTATGAGTATGCCAGACTGATTGATGAAATAAAACCGAAGATTTTTATTTATGAAAATGTAAAAGCTGTTACCACACATGATGGAGGAAAAACATGGGAGAAAATGCAACAGGTTTTTTCAGAATTGGGCTATAAATTTACATGGTCGATTTTGAATTCAAAGAACTATGGTATTCCGCAGAATAGAGAACGATTATTTGTTGTAGGATTTCGTGAGGATTTGGAACTGGCAAAAAAATTTAGTTTTCCAAATCCAATTCCGTTAAGGAAAAAAATGAAGGACTTTCTTATGGATAATGCTCCTGGAGGATATTTTCTCCCGAAGAAAGGAGTAGAATTTGTAACAAAAGAAAAAAATCTTTCAAAACGATTCACGCAAATTGATGGTGAAGTACAACTATGTCAGAAGAAGAATCAACAGTTTAATTGGCATGGGGATTTTGTTTTTCAGTCAGAAGAGGATGCGAAAGAGAAAGAGATACCAGAACTTGAAAAATATTTTTTATCCGAAAAAGTAGTTAAATATGTAATGGCTACAGGAACAAAGAATTTTTATAGTAAACCAAAGACTGACTTAGATATTGCGAGACCATTACTTACGACCATGCACAAAATGCATAGAGCTGGAGTTGATAATTATGTTACAACAGATGGAAGATTGAGAAAGCTTACACCAAGAGAGTGCTTACGTCTTATGGGATTCTCAGACAACTTTAAGATAGTAGTATCAGATACATCTATGTATCAGCAGGCAGGTAATTCGATAGTAGTTGATGTTTTGATTCATATTATGAACAAAGTTATTGAGAGTTGCCCATCTTTAGTCGAGGAGGAATAGAATTATGTCATTTACACCATTTGCTAGATATAGAAATTTTACATTGGCAAATCTTAAAGCTTTGCTTGAAGTTTATCCTGATATGGCAAGAAGTATTCCGTGGGAGGAGGCAAAGGATTTTGCAGAGGCAAATTTAAAAGGTTATAAGAGGACCGCCTATCAACAGGCATGTCAGCTTGGTTTGGAGGATAGAACAAAAGATAGCTTTAGAATACACAACTATTTATATACATTTGATGATGAGAATCTTACAAAATATCTTGTATTTTGGTTTAAGACATATTTTGTACCAAATCCACATGTGAAATCATCTGATGAGGCTTTTTTGCTTTATTGTCGTCTTTGCGAAGATATTTTGCAGAGCGAAAGCCATTCAGTGAATTTTGAAGATTTTGTAGAAAAGAATATCGGGGGAAAGAGTGATGATATTTTACTCAATGCAATAAAAGCATATGCTGCACCTGTGAAGTACAGAAAAGTTGGAAATTATGATAATTTATATATTTCTGAATCTGATATTAATGCTATTGAAGATGAAGTAAGCTTTATTAAAGCAAACTTCCCTATCGGTAATCCGAAGTCTGAACACAATTTTTTTGAAAGATTCTCATATGCAAATTTCTGTAAGTTTTATGGCAAAGATGAAAATCCGGAAGTCAAAGATGGTGAAGAAATTCGATTAGCAGATACTTCACGAGTGGAATTACATTTTGAACAAAGCAAGGAATGCGCACGTCAACTTGTGGATTGTGTATATCGAATAGATAATTTTGAAAGATTTTCCAAAGTTCTGAAGAATAATGATAAAAATGTCAAGATTATTACAGATGATTTAGGCGGAAATTATCTTAGATATATGTTTGCTAAATCAACATCTGACTTGTATGAGAATACCAGTGGTGGAAAGAAACGTGTGTTTTTGGATAAAGACTATGAAATTAATGTTGATGGCATGACAGAAAAATGTAGATTATCAACCGAGTGGGTAAGCTCTGAACTTGGAGATGGTACCGCAAGTGCAAATTATCTTCAAGCATTAATGAAGACCATAAATACATATTATTCTGATGTTTTAAAAATATACGAAGAATTTGGAAGATGGTACTTAGAGTATTTGAAACAAGACTTCAAATTGTCTGATTTGCCAGAGTGTTTTAAATCAAGATTTGCTCAGAGATATATTCAATCACTTTTGGCAAAACCATTTGTGATTTTAACTGGAAACAGTGGAACTGGTAAAACAAGAATTTCTAAGCAGTTTGCAGAATATCTTGAGGTTGACTTTGGAAATGATGAAAAAAACTGGTTACTGATTCCTGTCGGTGCAGATTGGACGGACAATACAAAGATACTTGGTTTTTACAATCCATTAGCAATTGATGGTAAAGGCGAGTATGAGAAGACTGCCATTTTGAAGTTGATTGAGAGAGCGAATCTTCCGGAAAATAAAAGTGTACCATTTTTTATTATACTGGATGAGATGAATTTAAGTCATGTAGAGAGATATTTTGCAGATTTTCTTAGTCATATGGAAACACCAGATTTGAAGTTTGTTTTGGATGGATATCCAGGAGTGCTTAGGTATCCTGAGAACCTGTTTGTGGTTGGAACAGTCAATATCGATGAAACTACATATATGTTTAGTCCAAAGGTACTGGATAGGGCTAATGTAATTGAATTCAAGCCGGAAGAAAATTCTGTATTGGATTTATTTGTTAATCCAGCAGATAATGAAAACATCAACCCTGCTAGTGACGGAACAGCAGAAGCATTTGAAAAAATGGCCGCACTTATTAGAGCTGGAAAAAGTAATTTGGAGGTAGATATACTTGTCGAAATTCAAAGCGTTTTCAAGCGAATTTATGAGATTGTTGAAAAGAGTGGATACGAATTTGCATATAGAACTGTCCGTGAGATTCGACAATATTTATCAGCAGCTTATGAACTTACGGAAGACAAGGAAACTTTTGATTTTTACTCCATAATTGATGAGCAGCTTATTCAGAAGATTCTTCCTAAAATTCATGGGAATAATAAAGAAATTGGCGGACTGCTCGAAGAACTGGGAGCATTGTGTGTAGAGTATAATTTGCCATTAAGCAGAGAAAAGATTGAGAAGATGAAAGGAAAACTTGCACAGATCCAGTATGCAAGCTTTATATAAAATATGGTTGCAGCATTACGCTTCAGGGTGAATGGAGATTATGATGCGTACTTTTACCCTGTCGGAACATACAATAAAATAGACTGGGAAAATGAATTACCTTGCCAGTTAGGCACAGATTATTCGGTATACTTATCTAAATCAGAAGATAATATTGAGGCTATTGATATAGTAAATGGATTGGATGGAAAACCAATTTTACGACTTATTGAAACGAAGCAATATATTATCAAGCTGGATAAAAAGAGCAAAGATTTCGTATCGTTACCGATTTTGCAGAATGAAAATAACAAGGCTCCGAAAATTTATGAAGACGAGAACTCTGTCACATTCCAGTATATAAATTACCTGGGAAGAACGAAGGCTTCATTTTCTGATTCCAATCAAAAAAGAACTCTTGTCTTTGAAGTAGTTCCTAATAAAATGGATTATGAAGATGATTATATTGAGCTTACAGAATCCATTGCAGAGCATTGTTCGGAATTGTTATTGGAGTATTCTGGATTAACATCGAATGTATTTAGTATATCGAATGAAGATTCAAGAACCTTGCTGGAACAATTTATCTTTTTACGGAGATTCTGTTTCAGTGAGAATCTTTTAGGACTGTTTGAAGCCATAAAGAGAAATCCCGATCGTATATTGATAGAAGATTCGGAATTTAAGCCTATAGGATGCGGAGTGCCTTCGAGGAAAATTTTTACACATCCTTTTAGTTATGGACAAAAATGGAGAAAATATGAGACTGAGGACTTGCATACACATTATCTCCCGTCAACGATTGCAGTTTCGAAAAAAAGGGACAGCATTGATACAGTCGCAAATAGATTTTTGAAATTTGCATTGGAGAAGTTTCAAGTTATCTGCGAAGAATTAATCAAATCTCTTGAGTCCGCAGGTGCGGAAAAGCAAACTGAATGCTTGCGCGAAGCTGCTAATATTCAGCAGATGTTGAATGATATTTTGAATGATCGTTTCTTTGATGAAATTGGAAGGCTTGAGATTATGCCTCAGAATAATCAGGTTCTTCAAAAGAGAGCAGGCTATTCGGATATATTTTTTGCATATTCCATGGTTGACCTGGCGCTGCAACTTGATTGGAAAGGGAAAGATTCTGTATATGAGGGAGAATCAAAAAACGTTGCTCTCCTGTATGAATATTGGCTTTTCTTTGAACTAGGCAGTATAATTAAATCTATAGATGGATGTGAAGCGATTACTATAGAGGATACACCATTTCTCACAACGGATAATGGTAAGTTGACTGTATCACTGAAGGAAGGAAAGAAATCATGCCAGGCATATGTAATTAAAAATCTTAATACAAGAATTAATCTTTATTATAATAGAACTTTTGTGCCAACTGATTTTCGTACTACAAAGTATGAAGGGTCGTATTCACGACCGTTCAGACCAGATTATACACTAGCTATTTTTCCATGCAGATATCAGGGAGGATATGATGGAGGAGAGAGTAAGGCCATCAAAGATGGTGCTGTAAGTTATATCCATTTTGATGCCAAGTATCGTATTACAGAATTAACTTCTTTTGTTGGAAAAGTTGATAATGCTACCGATTTTGACGACAGCGAATTAGAAGATGAGAAAGCATCAGAGGTCACAAATACATATAAACGTGGCGATCTTTTAAAGATGCACACATATAATGACGCAATTCGTAGAACGATTGGAAGCTATGTATTATATCCTGGAAATGCAAAACAAGCAGATATGGGTAATAAGGTGTTTAGCCTTTATGATGAAATTCTCCCAGGTGTAGGTGCATTTGCAATAAAGCCAAGTAATAGTGCGCTAGGAGAGAAGGAACTGTGCAGATTTATTTCTGACATGATAAAAGAAAAGGGACAAGATAATTCCCGACTCAATCGACTGAAGTATTATGCAGAAATGGTTATGCAAGAACCGGCTGCATTTAAGAATACGCAAGTAGATTCATCAGATGGATTAGCAAAGGCATTATGTGTCATTGGATATATTCGAAGTGAAAGACCAAGCGATTACTACCACTCGCTTGAACAGAATGATTTGCTCAAGCCAGGAAAGGAATTTTTGTTCTATTACTATGCAATAAAAGGAAACACGGTATATTCTCATCACCATGATATTGCAAAAGCTGGAACATTCAGGTTTTACAAAAACAATATTGATATTACAAAAACATATGATTTAGAACCAATTCTTTGCGATATAGTTTCCAGTAATCTTGTTTCAAAGCAGGAACTTGTAAATCAGCTTAATTCTCAAGGTTTCTTAACGTTTGTAGATAACCATAATGCGGATTTTTACTATGTAATTAAAGTAAAGGTTGTTAAGGATTGTTTGCCAAGAGAATCAAAAAACATTAGCGATATAAATGGCATTAATGGCAATGATAGTTTTAGTCCACACTCTCCAAAAGTAATAGATATACGAGCGTTTTTGGCCTCACCATAATAAATAACTATTTGTTTAGGCAAGACCATTTGGTGTGTTGGATATCGAAAGAATAACAATATGATGTATGTGTTATGGGGACAAAGTGTAGAGGGAATAGGTAAACATATTTTATGTATTGAAGGAGGAATAAAGAATGCAGAGAATTAATGATGATGAAATCTTTTTTGAAAATATCCCTTTATATGGTTCAAATATTGTAACAAAAGGTTCAAGAGGACTTGGAGGGGAAATTTATTTTAATATAAGTGATATAGATTTCTTTGGAGGAAATGTGAATTCAACAGAAACAATTGCTGGAAAAGAAGTATATTCTTTAAATAAATCGAATGTTTATAAATTCAATAAGAGAAATCTTTTAGAATATATGGATTCGATAAAAAATGAATTCATACTTAACTTATTTTATGATTACAAAAAATTCACTAGAAATTCCGACAAATGGAAAATGATAGACGAGGATGGATGGAAGTATAGGAGAGAGGAAATTGAACATGCATCAAATTTGGAATTTGATATGTATCTAAAAAAATCTACATTAGACAGAGGATTTATAGGTTGCAATTCCTCTGATATTTATTCTCTAGTGGTTGCGTATACATTGATCCCTAATTATACAGAATTAAGAATCCTGCGAACAAATGAAAATGGACATAATTGCTATACATTTTTGATGAGTCTAAAGTCTTCTGTAGATTTTGTTTCAGAGTTTAATCAGGAGTTCGAAGAAGAGGTTGAGGATAAAAGAGGTGTAAACAGAGAGGCTTTGTTAAATGATGCATACAACAGAGGTGGTAAACCTGGTAAGTCTCGTGTTAATACAACTGTGTTTAACAGAGATCCTGTGATTGCAGCGGCTGTAAAAGAAAGAGCAAATGGACAATGTGATTTGTGTGGACAACCTGCTCCGTTTAATAATGCTAATGGTTTTCCTTATCTAGAGGAGCATCATCTAGTCAGACTGGCTGATGGAGGGGATGACAGCATAGATAATGCAGTGGCACTGTGTCCTAATTGTCATAGGAAAATGCATGTTGTAAATGATGAGAGAGATACGGAAACACTTAAGAAAAGAATTTTGGTATATGTGAATGCGATGAATAAAGAATAATCGTAATTTTATACTTTATAGATATCTTTTGTGAGTTGGCGAATAAAATTGTGAGGCATAAAATGTGAAAGATAGAAAAGCTGGCTAAGTTAAAGGAAAATAATTGTTGAGGTGATTTTGTGGCAGATGTTTTAACCAAAGAACAACGGCATAAAAACATGAAAAATATTCATGGAAAAGATACCAAAATAGAGGTTATATTGAGGAAGGCATTATGGGAAAAAGGGTATAGGTATCGTAAAAATTATAAAAAGCTGCCAGGGAGCCCGGATATTGTACTGACAAAATATAAGATAGCAATCTTCTGTGATGGAGAATTTTTTCATGGGAAGGATTGGGAAGTATTAAAACCAAGACTGGAAAAGGGTAATAACAGTGAGTTTTGGATAAGCAAAATATCTCGTAATAGAGAGCGGGATGATGAAATAAATAAGAGATTGCTGTTTGAAGGCTGGACCGTTATCCGGTTTTGGGGTGATGATATAAAGAAGCATACAGATGAGTGTGTTAAGATTGTGGAAGAAACAATCTTTGAGAATAATCTGATAGAGGACACAGGTGTGCAGTGGATTTAAGAAAATATTGGCGGATTACGAGGGACAAGCTGAATTTGATGAGTCTAAGATGCCAGCCATTGATGCAGCTAATGATGATTTTACATTGACTTTGTATAATCTGAATTATGCCACTAATTATGCAACACAGGTAAATGAAAATGTCATAGAAATTTCGGAAGAAAATTAAGAAGTTAATGCTAGAGAATTCTAAGAAGAAGCTTGCTAAAGCATGTGAGATTCTGAAAATGATTTCGGAAAATCCGAATATTTCTATTGATGAATTAAGAATAGCCTGAGATGTCACAGATAGAACAATTGCTAGATATATATCAGAATTAAAGGATAAAGGTATCATAGAACGAAAAGGTCCAGATAATGGTGGTAAATGGAAAATTAAGTAAGTGAATGACGGTAAATATGGCACTCAATGTGACACCCAAACTTTTACTCAAGAATATTCCGAAGTTAGTCTCAACGAAGTCTCACTAGATTTGAGACTGAGGAGGTTCAAAATCATGGACATAAGTAAAAAAGATTGGAAGCTATTTCGAGAAAGATTATCAGGCTGGCAGGAAAATTATATGGAAGGTCTTGTTAAAGAGTATGCAAATTTTCTGAATGATGATAAAAAGCCTGCATCAGAGAAATTCTGGGAACTTGAAAAACGGATAAAAGAAGATAAACGTCATCCGGGAGTTGTCATGGAACTGAAAAAATCAGAGGTAATATGGGATATTGTTCGTCTTATTAGACTGAAAGTAATTACATATAATGATTTATCAGACTTTAGTGATGAATTACAGAATGAAGTAAAAAGAATACTTGAGATGAGCAGGTGATACATATGGAGATTGGTGCAACAAAGGCAGTTCAAGATCGACTAAAAACCACAAAGATTGCAGAAAGCAAAGGTGTTTCACTTGTGTTCTGCTGGGACACACATTTGACGAAAATAAAAGGAAGAAATGTCTTGTTTATTGTAAATGCCAGTAATCGTTATACAATAGCAATGACAGATATTGAACCAAGAAACTGGAATTACTATACAATGTATATCCGCAGTGTGATTCATGGCGTGATGCAGGAAATGGGATATTCCGAGGAACAGATAGGGCAGTATTTTAAAATGTCAGGCGATACAACTGTAACAAAAACTCATGGTAGGAAATCGGTTGGTGGCATTAACAGAATGGTAATGGATGCACAGTATTTTGGTAAGAAGCTGGAGAAAGAAGCAAAGTATCAATGGGAATTTAGTGAGTATCTGAACAGAGATATCTGCCAGCCAGAGGGATTTGATGCGTATGGATATCCGAGTGAACTTTTTAAATTAGACATGGAACGACTAGGGATTGCTGCTAAGAGAAAGCCAGCAAAGGTAATTGGTTTCGCTCAGTACATAGAAAACAATCGTGGTACTAACGATTAGTACCACAAAATTTTTCCTTGCAGAAATATCGCTTGGAGATTATAATTTCCATAGGTGGACTTGCAAACCGACAGAAATTTATTCTGTGAATAGTAAACAAACCTGCAAGCCACCGGAACTACACACAATAATGACAATATAGCAATGGTACTGGATTGGTACTAAAAATATGTGAAACGAAGAATAACGTGTGGAAAAAGTATGGGTTATCAATACAAAACAGTATAGATAACTGTACTGAAATAATCAAAATCAAACCAGACTTTGCGAGTTTGAGTAGTACATTTTTTGCTCGAAACCCTATAGATTAAGGGTTTCGGGCACTTTTTTTATTTTCGTGATACACTTTTTGTAGCCAAAAGATATTGTGAAACAAATCTATGAGTAATTTCTTATATCCACAAAGAATATTTTTATTCCGAAAATATATCCATTTTTCCAAAAAATAAAAAATTTCATAACTGATTTAGTAAAACGCGATATTTTATCCCATATGTATTTTGAAAGAACAAATACAGAGCAAAGACAAGTAAGGTGGGCGGCTGATTAGTAAAAAAGGTTATAATGGGGAAGTAAGATTTATCAGGAGGAAGATGTTAATGAAAGTAATGGAGAATTCAATCAAGATATCAGAGGGGACAATCAGCGAGTTTGCGACTTATTTGCATGTAAGAGAAAATGCAAAAGCAACAATTCAAAAATACACGTCTGATATAAAAGCCTTTTTTCAATATATAGATGAAGATAAATGCATCAATAAAGAAATACTCTTACAATACAAGGACTGCCTGATCCAAAAATATGCAATTAATAGTGTTAATTCAATTTTAGCTGCGCTGAATCAATTCCTAGAATTTTTAGGTACGGGCAATCTGAAAGTCAGAAGAATTAAGATCCAAAAACAACCGTTTATACAAACCAAAAAGGAACTTACAAGGAAAGAGTATCAAAAATTAATCTATGCAGCAAAGAAAGATGGAAAGGAACAGCTTGCATTATGTATGGAAACAATCGCTTGTACAGGTATACGAATCAGCGAACTTAAATATTTTACAGTGGAACGGATTAAACGGGGAAAGATTGAAATTTATAATAAAGGAAAGTATAGAAAAATTTTTTTACCGAAACTTCTAAGAGAAAACTTACTGAATTATTGCAAAGAACATGGAATTAAAACCGGATGGGTCTTTATCACAAAAACTGGAAAATTAAAAGATAGAAGTAATCTATGGCGGGAAATGAAAAATTTACAAAAAAAAGCTGGAGTGGCAGAAACAAAAATTTTCCCACATAATCTAAGACATTTGTTTGCACGAAGTTATTATGAGGATACAAAGGATCTTGCTGGCCTGGCAGATTTACTAGGACATAGTAGTGTTAATGTTACAAGAATATACACAGCGACTACAGAATCTGTTTTCCAAAAACGAATAGATAGGTTTATAGAACAAAAAATATTGGGAGTACAACATAATATCAGTTATGTTGTAGACAAGGAAGATTCTGTGAGGTATACTTGACCTTAAGAAAAAGTCGTTGTGAAATAAGGTTATTTATCATCTGACATGAAGGTGATTTTTGTCTAATCAATTGCCGCTTTTGTGCAATTTATAATGAAACAGGTCATATTTAACTTATTAACAAACAAAACAGATATGAAAAATCAGTTTACAACATAACTGATATTATGTTGTATTGATTTTGCAATGGATAAGGAGTAACGATGGCATATACTGTAAGAAAATTACTTGAATCAGAACAGTTTCCAAAAATGAAGCTGCTTTGCGGTGAAAAAGGTCTAGATTTGGAAGTGAAAGGCATTCGAATAATCGAAATTGAAGATATGGAGCGATACCTGACGGGTGGTGAAATACTCATAACCAGTCTTCAGGTATATTTATCATGCAGTGATCGAGAAGTAGAGCAGCATTTTGAAGATTTAGTTAAAAGTGAGATAAGCGGATTCATTGTAAAGAAAAGAAAAGAATATGATCCTACAGGACGCAGATTGAGTTTATTAGAAAAACACTGCAAAAAATATGAAATTCCTCTGGTAGAAATTCTAGGAGATTTCGATTACTGGGGAATTATCCGTCATGTTATGATACAGGTATTCGATAAAGACACTGCACGCTTAAAGTATTTTAAGATTACACACGATAGTTTTAATTCGTTTATTTTAAAAAATAATGGATCAAGTAATACAGCAAGTGATATTATCAAATTTTTAAGTATCATGATCGAGAATCCTGTTGTATTGTATTATGGGAATCTTAATTGTATGGTTTCAACAAACTCGGACAACTCCAAGTTAATATTGCTAGATGAAATTCAGCCATATAAACCCAATATTATTACGAAATTTCAATATATGAAGCAGATGAAAGGAAGCTGTGTTCAATATGTAGTGAAATTTGCTGGCAAAACAACCGGAGAACATTTCTCTGATGGAAATTATATCAGGATATCCAGACGGTTTAAAAGGGAATGCGATTCCGATGTGTGCACAGGTCGTTGGGATTGTTGATGCTTACGATGCATTGATCAATGATCGTCCATACAAAAGAAAATATGAACCTGAAGAGGCGATACGGATGATTTCAAATGGTGAATGCGGAGCGTTTTCCAAAAAACTGATCCAGTGCTTGACGGCGGCAGCAAAGCAGCCAGAGTGGTTAAAAGTAACAAAAAGTCAAGCATGACAGAAGATTTGAGGCGATTTTATGAACAAGAAATTGAGTGTTTTAAGACGAATTACAGCAGTTGTTCTGTGTGTTACATTATTATCTTCGCAAGTCGTAGTTGCGAATACTGAAGATTCAGAAAGAATGAATGTGCAGACCAATAGTGAAATTACAGATATATCGGAACAGGATGGTTTCAGCAGTGATACATCTGAAATATCTGATATCACGGAAAGTGATATTCCTGATTCTTTTGAAGGAGAATCAGAGCCAAATACAGATATTAGTTCTGAAGTAACAGAGGAATTTGGTAATTCTGAAGATCAAGGATTTACAGATGGAGAAGAAACAATTACCGAGGATGAAAACACCTCAGATACTTTGGAAGAAGCAAATCCAGATTATGAAGATGGAAAAATATGTATCTACAATTACCAGCAACTTCTGCAAATCGGTACAGGAACACAGATGTTTTCCGGAGACAAAGATGGAAATGTTGGTGAAGGGGATAAGGTTCTTGCAGATGGTGCAGAACTTACCTATGCATCAGACGCTTCCTATTGTTTGATGAATGATATTCCAATAGATAATGAAAATGTCTGGAACTTCCCATCAGATTTTACAGGTAGCATCACTTCATCATCAGAGCGCACAGGCAACACAGTATATGATTCTGTGACTGATACGATTTATGTGTATAACCGATACCAGCTTGAATTGATGAAAGGGGAATCTTCAGACAGCGAACCTGTAATGAGCGAGGATTATATTGCTGAAAAGGTTGGAATGGGACAGGTTTTTACACTGGAAGATGGTTCCTATCTTACTTACAGCAAAACACATAATTATGTGCTTGCTTCTTCATTTACAACAGAAACACCGGAGCTTCTTGCAAATAAGGCTGGGACAGAGGAGACAACTCAGGATATTACTAGCGCATATCCGTCCGACTATGAAGGAAGAAATTATTTCGGTCAGGTGGTAAAAAAGATTGGTGATAAAAATTATATTCTGATTGGAAATGAAACACAGCTTCGAGTAATCGGAACAGATACGGATGTGACAGAGCCAATCTGGCGAGTGTATGAAACAAGAGAGAAAAAGCCGGGAATACTTGGGGGCGCACTGAGTGGATATACAGCCTGGAAACCAGCAGCTGATACACAGACATACAAAACAGAACTGTATTATCCGGGTGATGCGGATATTGTAAAGTTTAATGATACATATAATTGGTCTGGAAAAGAATTGTATGGAAATAAAAAAGGTGACCATAAGCTGGGAGAAACAGAATATCTGGATAATTCATCCTTGGATATAGCTGGCACAACAGCTACAAAGCGTTATGTATATGTGAGCAGTACTATTCAGGAGTCAGCCGATATGACGGTAACTGCGACAGACAGTACTGCCAGTGCTTCCGAAGCGGCATCTGTTGAAGCAGGTGCAACTGTAAAAGACAGAGATTTGATTGATATGACTCCGGCAGAAAGTGAGGAAGCAGCTGAGACAGGAAGTGATGATGCAGAAGCTTTTACAAGCAGTGGGGATGAAAGTGGTTTTACTGATGATATAGATTCGGAAAGTATAACAGTTGATGAGAATAAAACATATGTACTTACTTATGATACGTCAAAACATAGCAATACCAATATTGCAGGCTCCGGATATAAATACAGCAAGGATGCGAATTACATCATCTTTCGTGATATTGATCTTTCCAAAGAGGGAACCAATTCTAATGGAGAAGATGATGATTGGAATCCTATTGACAATTATCAGGGAAACATGGAAGGCCGAAAGGGAATGGTTGAAGGTCAGAATATAACAATCAGACATATCAATATTTCACAGGCGACTTCCGTTGATCAGGACAAGCAGGCAGAATATGGTATTGGATTTTTCAGAAATCTGACAACGCCATATTCTACATCCCTTACAATATCCCAAAATCCAATCACTGTGAAAAATATTACCCTTTCTGATGTGACGGTTTCTACTACTACAACAAAAGTTAAACAGAATATCAGTTTGATTGGAAGTGTGCTGAAGCTCCTGCTTGGAAATTTAAGTGGACTGAAACCGGATCCGCAATCTCTGGCAACAGGAGGCTTTGCTGGCGTTGTAAAAGGAAATATCCAGATTGAAAACTGCAATGTGGAGAATTTACATGGAGTTTCCAATGCAAATGACCGAACCGGTGGCTTCGCAGGTTATGTCAGTGGTATGACACAGTATGATTTGGTATCAAGTGGCTTAGGAGGTCTGGTTACTACTTTAACAAAAATCCTGGATCTGATTCCGCTGCTTGGAGTCGGTGATTTGTTAACTGTACTTTTAAATGGAGGATTGCTCAGTGTAGACAAATTGATTCCGGTAGGCTATGTCAATCCAAGTATCCAGAATTGTTCTGTAAGCGGTGGCACTTCTGTTACAGGTCAGAAGAGTACCGGTGGATTCGCCGGGGAAGCCATCGGTGCAGTGATGAAAAACTGTTCTGTAGGCGGCACTACCACAGTATCTGGAAATGACTGTTCCGGTGGATTTGTGGGACGTTCTGCGAATGCAGTCGTAGCAGGCGCATTAAGCAGCCTTGGTATTGAATTAATGGGAAATTTCCCGGTCAATACAGTTATGCTGAATTGCACGATTGGTGGAACAGTAAACGTATCTGCACAGGGAAGTGCTGCTAAGGAAAGTGGTTATGCAGGCGGATTTGTTGGAGAAATGCGTAACAGTTATGCAGTAGACTGTAGTATTTCTTCTCTTGGCACAGTGTCCGGAAGAGATTATACCGGAGGATTTGCCGGTATAGCAACTCTTGGTGATGTAGCGGATATTGATGAAAGCCAGGGACTTCTGGTAATTGTAAAGGATCTTCTTACAGGGTTGTTAAATGGTAAATTTACCAACATGGATCTTCTGAACCTGGTGGGACTTCGACCTTCTGTTATAAGCGGATGCACCATTGCAGGAGATAGCATTTCTGTAACAGCAAACGGTAAAAATGCCGGTGGACTTGTGGGATATGCAGGTGCTGTCCAGATTTCCAATACTTCAGAACTTACGGACGATTCAAAGTCAACTACAAAAGCCCTCCAGCGAGTGCTTAATAAGACCGGTGTTACCTACGAATTTACAGACCGTGTGAATCAGATCAATGCAGCTTCCTCTGTGAAGATTTCAGCAACGGAGAATGCTGGAGGAATCTTAGGTTACGCTAAAATGACCAGTGTCGGTGATGTCCTTGGCGGAACAGTTACAGCAGCAGACTACATGCGTTTTGAATGTAAAGATTGTTCCGTAAACGGAGGCTCTTTGGGACTTACAGTTACTGCGTCAGATCAGGATAATGGTCGTGCCGGAGGTGCTATCGGTTATGGAACAGGTGGAGAAGTAAGGAAAACATCCGTCACAAATCTGAATTCTGTAACGGCTGGAAAGTGTGCAGGAGGATTTGCCGGATATTTCGGAAGTGGTACTCTTGCTAATGTTGGTGGTATTAAACTTCTTGGATTACCGCTTTTGAAAATTGACAGCCTTCTTTCTGTAGGGCAGATGATTGAGACGTTTACAGTTGACAGCACTGTTTCAGGTGTTTCGTCAGGATATAGTGTGTCTACTGGCAATGAGAAAGGTTATAGTGGTGGCTTTATTGGAGAATGCATTAGTGGACGAGCAAGGGATACAAAGATTAGCAACCTGAAAACTGTTACTGCATCTGCAACATCAGGAAAAGCCGGAGGCTTTGCAGGTTTTGCGAAAGCCGGAGATGCATTAAGTGCCGGAGATTCCACTACATCAAAACTGACAGGAATTGAATTAGAGAATCTGCTTGGAGTTGTCAGTGCCCTGAGACCGGAGTTCAATAATACTTCTATTGCCTATGTTTCGAATGGTTCTGACCCTCAGGTATCCGCCGATATGGCGGGCGGCTTTGTGGGAGACGGTCAGGCTGTGGATATCAATTATGGAAACAACAATTCCGGATTCAAAGCGGACACAGACACGAACAGTGAGGATGGAACAACCGAAGGCGAGGCTGGTGCGATTGCAACAACAAATATTACCGGACTTTCTTATATAAAGGGAACCAGCTATGCCGGTGGTTTTGCAGGAAGGCTGATGCCTGGTGATGTGGCACAGACAGGTTCTATTAAGTTACTGGGCCTCTTGAATGTAAATCAACTTCTCAGTGTCATGGATGTGGCTTATCCGAAAATTTCCGATTCTTCTATTGAAGGAAATAACTTAGTTGTAACAGCATCCGGAAAAAATGATGATGTGGCGCTTGGAGATGCCGGAGGATACATCGGTAATGGAAAAGCAGTTATAGTCAAAAACTCTGACGTAACTAATGTAAAAGAAGTCAAGGCACCGTATCATGCCGGGGGTTATATCGGAATCATGCGGTCCGGAAGTGCAGCGGAGGCAGGAGATGCAACAGGAGATCTTTTGAACAGTGTTCTTGGTAAGATTCTGAATCTGAAAGAGTTGGCGAGTGTCTTGCAGGCTGCATCCAGCAAAATTACAAATTGCAAAGTTGCTGGTACCGCAGATGGATTGACTGTTACGGCTGACAGCGGATTTGAAAACGCAGAAGGCTATGCAGGTGGCTTCGTTGGAGAGATGCAGAGCGGTCATGTAGATAATTCAGCAAATGCTGTTGATTCCGGAAAAGGAACGGCAGTAGAAAATCTTCTGAAAGTAGAAGGCCTTCGTTATGCCGGAGGCTTCGGAGGTCTGGTAAAAGCCGGAGCGGTTGCAGAGATTGGAGCTAAATCATCAATTCTTATAAAACTGGTTGATCTGACAGGATTACTATCCCTGGTCAATGCTTTTGTTCCGGTGATCAGTAATGCCAGTGTTAATTCTGTAGAAAAAGGGTTTACCGTTACCGTTACAGGTACTCTTGAAAAAGATAGCACCAACGATGCGGATGCCGGAAGTGCCGGAGGCTTTATCGGATGCGGAACTGGTGTACAGATCAGCAATTCCGATGTAAATAAATTGCAGCATACAGGTGTCAGTGAGCCGAAGAATCTGCAGCAGGAAGATGGTAGCAGTTATTACGGAAATGACAGTGCATATGCGGTAAATGGTTATCGTTATGCCGGCGGCTATATTGGTAAAGCTGCTATGGGAAGTACGGCAGCCATCGGTGGAGCAAGTGTTCTGGATCATGTTCTTTCTACGACAGGACTGTTATCAGCACTGACTGTAGTTGCATCTATCATAGACAGCTCAGATGTTTATGGAGCAACAGGCGGATTTAATGTTCTTGCAACAGACGGAGACGGTGTTACGGGAAAAGCCGGTGGATATGCAGGAGAACTTCTTGGAGTTCAGATTCAGAATAGTAATTCTTATAATTTTGCACATATCATAGGGCGTGAAAGTGCCGGTGGATATGTTGGAACCATGGAGCCGGGAAGTGCTGCAGATGTGGTAAAGGGATTAAATGTTCTTGGAGGTCTGATAAAGGCAGATAATCTTCTTGGAGTTTTACAGTCCTTTGTTCCAGTGATCAAAAACAGCGAAACAACCTGTGTACCTTGTGGAGGTGCTGTGAGGGCTCAGGCTGAAAGTGATGACAGCATTTACCGTGGACTTGCAGGAGGATATGCAGGTTACAACTACGGCGGTCAGATCTGGGGAAACAATACGGATAACTGGAAAGGTGCTGCATATACAGGAACCGTAAGAGAATGTGCGGCCTATCGTATCCGTTCCGTATATGGAACGGAATATGCCGGAGGTTATACAGGACTGATGCGGTGTGCGAATGTTGCAGATACAGGAAGTCTGAAGGTTTTATTTGGTCTTATCAAACTAGATAATCCGCTGACGCTTCTTCAGGCAGTGTATCCGACAGAAAAGAATACAGCTGTTTATGGACCGCTTCGTGGACTGGATACGGATACCTGGAACAAATGGGTTGGTGCTGTCGGTTCTTATGGAAGTTACGGTAATAAATTACAGGCACTTGGTGAAGTCAATGATCAAGAACAGTTAAATGAGATTATTTCCCAGTATGCATATGGATACGCTGTTACAGCAGGACGGAGCATTCTGGCAAGTAAAGCAACACAGGGCGGTTCTGCCGGAGGCTATGTAGGCCGTATGGAAGGCGGTACCGTGACAAATGGAACTGCAACAGATCTTCAGTCAGCAGAGGCTTATAGATGCAGTGGTGGATTTGCTGGTGAGATGCTTACAGGTTCTGTGGCAAACACAGGTGACGTTTCACTGGCAGGCCTTAAGATTATAGGTGCAGACAGTCTGGCAGCATTAAAAACCTTTGTGCCGGTTGTAAAACAGTCCCATGTGGACGGATATCGTTCCGGAGCAAGGATCAAAGCAACCGGTATTGCAGACAAAGACCCGGCAGGATTTGCCGGAGGCTATGTGGGAAGAATGATTGGCGGTCAGATCTGGGGAGATGAAACTTCCTCCTGCAGTATCACAAATTTAAGGCGTGTAGATGGAACTTCCTATGTAGGCGGTTTTGCCGGAAAAGTAGATCCGGGTAGTGTGGCAGCTATTGATACAGCTACAAAACAGGGACTTTTGAATAAGCTTCTGGATGTTCTTATGGTAAATGCTCCGGCAGAACTGATTAAGGTTCTGAATGCGACTGTTTCTACCATCCGCTGTGCATCTGTGTCAGCCTGGGATGACTGGGGTGTGATCGTAAATGGAACCTATCAAAATGGAAGCAATACCGGGTATGCAAAAGCAGCAGGAGGATTTGCAGGAAGTCTCTGTGGAGCGGTCATTGGCGAGAAGGATAAGCCGGGAAGCGGAATCCATGCGGATAAGATCCGCTCCGTAGTGGCCGGTGAATATGCCGGAGGATGCTTCGGTATTGCGGATGTTTCCGGTGCTGCAAGCATTAGTGCAGGTAATGAGACCTCGGTATTACAGTATCTTTTAAAACTTGGAAAAACCGATGTGCTGGATGCATTCCGAAGCTATGTATATTACGGAAATGTCACAGGAAGTACAGATGCAGGGCTTGGCGTCAGTGCCAACACAGCAACAGATGCAGGACAGAATAATCAGGTTACATACAGCGGAACGGCTGGCGGATTTGGTGGTTCACTGTTAAATGGATCTGTCAAAAACAGCAGCGTAACAGGATTAAATTATGTAACAGGCCTGAACAGCGTAGGTGGCTTTGTAGGATACTCCGGAAAAAGCGGAGTTGTAAAAATGGAGAAGCTGGATGTGCTGGGAGATAAATCTGGACAGCTTCTGGGCGGTGCCCTCGGCGTTCTGGATATTTTTGGTTCACACATAGATGACAGTAGCGTGACAGGAGTGCCTGGTGGTTATACGGTTCAGAGTAAAGGCGGAAAGGAGCAGATCGCCGGAGGATTTATCGGCTATGCAAATCTTGCCAGAATGTCAAGATGCAATGCAGGAGATGCTCAAAATCAGGAAAACAGCCTGAAACTGGTAGAATCCGGTGGAACAGCCGGTGGCTTTGCCGGAAGAACAAGCTTTGCCTATCTTGCAGATGTAAAACTGGATTCTACAGTGGTGGACGCGTTGCTCGTAGTTCTGAATAATCTTGTAAAGGCACTGTATCTGGATAAGATTCAGGATTCCAATCTTTTGCACATCAATCTTGGAATTGTGAAGGTTGATGCACTGTATGAGGGAAATCTTCTCCATGTGAATCTGCTGGGACTGGATATTTCTGTCGGGCTGTCTAAAAAGTCGACAGAAAATAATCAGCAGACAGATCTTGCAATCATCAAGATCGGAGATTCATCCATCAAGCTTCCTTGTGATAAAGATGGAATCATAACAAAAGATAATGATGTAAAGTCTAATATCAGTATCAATCTGATCAAGGCAAACAGGACAAAGATCACGGACAGCAGTGTGTATGGAATCAGTACAGGATATGATGTCTATGCAGGCGGAGCAGGAAATGATGCGGATGGTTCTGCAAATGATGGACGAAGCGGAGGTTTTGTTGGATACAACGATGAAGGACTGCTGAAGAATAACAATATGTACTACTGTGACGTGGTTCGTGGAACACCTAAGATGGTGGGACCATTCAGTGGAAAAAGTGATCTGAACTCTGTATATAAGTTTAATACGAAAGCGGGCGTAGAAGGTGAGAATAACAATTACCGTATCTACCGAAAACCGGCGATTAGTTTTGATGAGATCAAAAAGAATTCGAAACTTCTGACAGATACGTTCAGTCAGGAAAATGGATGGAGCATCTTCTCAGTAAAACATGTGGTGCAGGTAGATGAGTATAACACATTGCAGAATGCAGTTATGGTAACAAAAGATTCTTCTGAAACAGCAGATCTGAATGCTTATGTATCAGATGCAAAAGCTGTTCTGATGTCAGATACCAAAACTACTGTAAATACAGGGGATAGCACGTCACCGGAACCATCTGATGCACAGGATCCATGTGATGAATATATAAATCTGACCATTAATAAGGTATGGAAAGATTTCCGTAACATGGATAACCTCAGACCAAGTTCCATTACAGTTACAATTTCCAGAAGTTGGACGGATGCAGATGGAACAGAACATACAGAAGTCGTGCCAAACTATGAAAACTATGAAATAAAAGGTGACATATCAAAATCTACATGGCAGAAAGTGATTGAAACTCTTCCAGCCTACATAAAAGATGATGCAGGAACTCCGCATTATTACAAATATTCTGTTACGGAAACGGAAATAAAAGGCTATACAACTACAATAGAAACTTCTAAAGATGGATTTACCTTCACGATTATCAACCGGCATTTTGCACTGCTTCCGGATACCGGCGGCGAGGGCATTATGATGTTTATCATAGCAGGTGGCCTGTTGTTAGCGTTCCTGCTTTATACCGGACGCAGAAGGAAACGGAAACAGACGATGTAGGAAAGGGGGAGCAGGGGCATGAGAGAGATATGGCTGCGTGGGGAACTTCCACCGTAATAGCTGAAGGAATCCCAAGCGAACCAATAAAAAATCAAAAGAAAGTGAGAAGAGGAACATGAAGAAATTAGTATCAAGATTTATGGCAGTTCTGATGGCAATGACCATGATACTGTCCATGAGCATGACTGCATTTGCAGCAGAAGCTCCAAAAGGAACCCTGACAGTCAATAATACAGTAGCAGGAAAAACTCTGGATCTGTATCAGATTTTTACAGCAACAAAAAGCGGCGATAATGTAGCATATACACTGAACAGTGCATATGAAGGATTTTTCAAAACAAAAGTAGATAATGGTTCATCTTTATCTGGCGAAGCTTTAAGTGAAGCGGCATATAACTATGTTAACGCACAGGTCGGAACAGATGGAAGTAATGGTGCAGAGTTTGCAAAAGCGATCCTGGGCTGGATTCTTGAGAATAATGCTACTGTAGATGCTACTCATACAACTGCAACTACAACCGATGGTACTACAGTAATCAATAATCTGGCATATGGATATTATGTAGTTTATCCATTAGGTGCAACAGATACCTCAGCAGCACCTGGAACTGGTCAGGATTATACATCCGTAGCATCTTTAGTTAGCGTAACAGATACTAATGCTACAGTTAACATGAAGAGTAATTACCCGACAGTAGACAAGAAAATCATTCCGACACAGAGTGGAAGCGGAATTACAGTTGGTGCTATTGTGGATGGCTCATGGGAAGGCAACCATCAGATGGAGTTGGATGACGAGAATGATCCTGAGGATACCATCGCACCACACGGTGCAGTAGATGAAAAGAAAGCTGGAGATTTTGCGATTGGAGATACTGTTACTTACCAGCTGACATCTAAAGTACCGGATATGACAGGATATAATTCTTATACTTTTAAATTTACCGATACATTATCAAAAGGACTAGACTTAAAAGCAATTCTGTCTGTAAAGGTTGGAGATACAGAACTCAAAGCAGGTAAAACAGGAGATAACACATACTTACCGACATATACGACAAATGACAATGGAACACATACACTAACTATTAGCTTTAATAACTTTTATAACAACTTTATGAATCGTACAGGCGAGACAATCACAGTTGTTTATACTGCAACCTTAAACAAAGATGCTGTTATCGGTATGAATCCAAATACCAACAAGGCGGTCGTTGAATACAGCAATGACCCGACAGCAGGTGGAACAGGTACATCTGAGCCAAGCATCGTAGATGTACATACTTTCAATTTCACAATTTTCAAATATTATTTAAAAGGTGAGACTCAGACTGGACTTGCAAATGCAGAATTCGAGCTTTATAAAGCAAACGAAGCAGGTGATGCAGCAGATACAAATGCTAAGATTAATATTGTTAAAGTAAAAGATGGTGAATATCGTCAGGCAACACCTGAGGAAGCTGCAGCAGGAGGTTTCAAATCCGATGTAATCGTATCTGGTACCAACGGTAAAGTTCTTGTAAAAGGTCTTGATGCCGGAACTTACTACTTAAGAGAGACAAAAGCACCAGAAGGATACAATAAGCTTCTCAGCGATATCAAGGTTGAGATTACTGCAACTTATGGAACTGATGGAAAACTTGCAAGTTATAAAGTAGATTATACATACAATGGAGTTAAAAAAGATGGTGATGCAATCACAAGCAAAGATAACTCTCCAGAAGTAGCTGTAGAAAACAAGACAGGCGCACAGCTTCCATCTACTGGTAGCAAGGGTGCCCTCATGGTAACACTGGCTGGTATCGTTCTTTTCGGTGCATTAACAGCAAGCAAAGCTTTTGGCAAAAAGAAAGCAAACAACTAAGACATTCTGAAGTTTAAGAATGGACAAAAAGACAGTTCATCTTCCCGGTATTGCACCGGGAGGATGTCTGCTTTTTCTGAAATGTCCAGTGTGGACTGGGTATTTCAGAAGAAACAGACGAAAAGGTGAAAGGTATTATGAAGAAAGTAGTAAAAATACTAAGAGGAATCGGATATCTGGCGGCATTTTCTTTAATTCTATATCCGGTGGTGAGCAATTATATCAATCAGATGAACAGCACAACCATTGCTACAGATTATGAACAGGAAGTTTCGCATTTGTCGGAAGAACAGGAAAATGCAATGATCAAGCAGGCACAGGACTACAACGAAAGCCTGATCGGAATTGGTTCCATAGCAGATCCATTTTCAGAAAGCAATGAAAACCAGACAGAAGATGATGAGTATAACAAACTTTTGAAAATTGATGATACTGGAATGATGGGATATATTGATATTCCAAAGCTTGATGTTGTTCTTCCGGTTTATCATGGAACATCCGAAAAAGTACTGCAGTCAGGTGTAGGACATCTGAAAAACACCTCGCTTCCGGTAGGCGGTGAGAGCTGTCATGCGGTATTATCCGGACACCGTGGACTTGCAAATGCCAAGATATTCACCGACCTGAACAAGATGGAGGTTGGAGATGTATTTTATATTAAAGTTCTTCATCATACCTTTGCCTATCAGGTGGATCAGATTCTTACAGTATTACCATCAGATACAGATGCTTTACAAATTGAAAAAGGCAAGGATTATGTAACGCTGGTCACATGCACTCCTTATGCAGTTAATACACACAGACTGCTTGTACGTGGCACCAGAATTCCGTATGAAGAGGCACAGAAGATAGATGAGGAAGTTGGTCTTCATCATACAATTCCATTCAATTTGATTCTATTGATTGGGGGAATTGTTGCTTTGATCATCATATGGGTGAGCATTAAATCTCATAAACGCAGGAAGGAGAAAAAACATGAGCAGAATAATTAAACGTAAGCGAATATATATGTGTATGGCCAGTGTGATGTGTATGCTTTTACTCCTCATTCCGTTACCTGTGTCTGCGAATGATCAGGGAAGTATATTATTAAAAGCAACTGTTGAAGATGAGACCACGGTATATAAGCTAAGTAATACTGAATTTACGATGTATCAGGTTGGAACATATAAAAATAATTCATGGGCATTAGTGAGTGAGTTTGCAAAGTCTGGAGTCATATTTGATTTTGAGGATTCTTCTGCTCAGGCAGAAGCTGCAAAAAAACTGGGAAAATATGTACAGGATAACGGCATCCAAGGAATATCAGGGAAGACCAATTCCGATGGAGAAGTTATGTACAGAGATCTGGAAAAAGGTGTGTATCTTTTTGTGCAGACACAAAAAACACAAATTGGAAATCAAGTATATCAAAGCGAACCTTTTATCATAACAGTTCCAGGTAATTATGATGGTCAGATAATTTGGAATGTAACGGCAGAGCCTAAATTTAAAAATGAATCGATACCACCAATTACCACGAATACGCCACCAGTTTCAGAAGAACCATCAGGTGATAATAGCAGTCATACTCCAAATGTAAAAACGGGAGACGATACGAATGTAATTATGTGGCTTTCCTTAATGGGAATATCCTTAATCATATTTAGTATATGCAAAAGAAAATTCCATAAATAATATGAGAAGATCGGGAAATCCCGGTCTTTTCGTTTAACTACATAACTGGCATAATCCAAAGGCAAACGCCTCCGGAGGTGCACCGTATGGTGTCACCTGGGAGGAAAAGGAGCTGAAACCTTGGGAAGTTTTGGAAGAAAATGAGCGAGTTGCCAGTGCAATCTTATTTATCTCTTGTGACAGCAACAGATTCCCGCTTTGCCGGAAGTAAATCTGAATTGATTTCAGGAGCATCGAGCAGTGCTGTGAAATTCTGTCGGATGATATCCAGTGTCTTTTGCTTTTTCTGCAGTTCCTGTTTTTCCCGAACAGTAGCAGCCTGTTCAGATTCAAGATTTTCAATTCGCTTCTGAATTTTATTAGAGCTTGGAATTTTGGTAACACCGAGATCCTGAAGCTCTTTTTTTAGTGAATCGTGCAGTTGGTATTCTGCTTGATGTTTGGTGCGGTATGATTTTGGATTTTTAGCAGATTTGCAATCTTCAATCACTTTACGGCAAAGCCGGTAAGAATCGCAGTGTTTCTGAATGACTTTCTGTGTGCTCAGCTCACTGTTGATTTGTGTTATTCTCTGATCGGCAGCTTTAACAGAAGCTTCAATGTCAGAAACATGCTGTTGGAAATCCTCATAATTCAGTAGGTTGTTTTCGGAAAGATAGTTGAAGGTGCGGGCTGCTTCTTTCAGGTTATTGAGTTTTGCCCATCGTTCAAATCCTTCTCGATTGCTGGTCGTAACATAAGTGGAGATATTGATATACAGGCGAGCTTCTCTGGATAGATGCTTCGGAGTTTTCACTTTGTTTCGTTTTCTTTCAGCCATTGGTAATTTCTCCTTTCTGAGAGGGCAGTAGTATAGTTGCTTTTAGCTTTTTCAATTTAGGGCAGGGTACCCTAAATTGGGATTTTCCGGAAGTGTATATACACTTCCTGTCCTTGCTATTTACCGGTGGCACAGCCGCCGGAAGAGAGTCCTTAAAAAATATCCCTCTATTAAATAAGGTACTGAGAGAAGAAAAAGAGGACATCGAAGCTTAGAAGTATGACGCAGGCATGATTCTGTGGTATAGTAAAATCTGAACGAAAAAGAAGAAAAGAGGTCAAACCGATGTCACGGAAAAACCATAAGATGATAGATGGGAGACTACTGCAAACGAATAAGAAGTATTCCCAGTTAAAGATAAAGCAGAAAGAAAAGATTGCGGAATGGATGTTTCAGGCAACCAGAGATTATTATATGAAAAAATGCACTTTTCCGAATGACAAACATTTGGAAGAAGTGGTGGATACTGTCTATGAAAAAATCGAAGATGCAGAAATCTGGATTCCGTATGGAGAGGTCTTTAAGCATTATAAATCCAAACGATCGGATATCAACAAACGTGTCAGAAAATCTCTGAATGAAAAAGAAGAGAGCCGGATTGAGAAGGTCTGTTTTATGAATATGTGTATGATTCAGGATCATAAAGGAAATGTACTGGCTCTGGATAAAGTAAATGATAGCTATACCGGTACGACTTTCCCAGGTGGTCACGTAGAAGCAAATGAGATTTTTCAGAAATCTATGATTCGGGAAGTCTGGGAAGAAACAGGACTTACGATTGAAGCACCGAAGCTTGGAGGATTATATCATTGGCATAAGGGCGGAGTGCATTATGTCATTACCCTGTATAAAGCAGATAAGTTCACCGGAGACGTGAAGAGTTCTGAGGAAGGAAGAGTTTATTGGATTCCGCTGGAAGAGTTAAAAACAAAAGAACTTGCTACAGGTATGGAACACGTTTTAAAGATTCTGGAATCAGAGAAGGTGGATGAGTGCTATATGCATCTAGAAGCAGATGGATATGTGGGAGACTTGTATTAAAGAATTACATGAGAAATGGCTGCCTGCTCATTGGAGAAAAGACAGCCATTCTTTATTAGATACATCATTCATCTATTCTGTTTTTTGCGGTTCGTTTTTGGAAGTTGTAGTGTTACCGATGACACCAAAGCCTACATCCCCTTTTCCAAAATCTATTCTATGTTTATTTAAGTTGATCATTTTCCAAAATCTCCTTTTTCAAAAATAGCATATTTAGTAATTTTCTATTATGGAGTTATTTTGGAGTTTATCTTTTCATAGGCGGTATGGAAAACACAAAAACAGAATGAATGTTCAATAGAAAAACCGTTAATTATATCTTGTGTGTGCTGTATAACGCAGTCCGCAAAGGAGTTTGAATAGAAAGATAAAAATTTTAGTTACATCTATAATTAGAATTTAACCGTGTACCTTAACTAAATGACATTGACTTCTGAACAGTAACCACTATTTAATTCTGATGTGGAGTTATTAGTGTGGCACTTGACAGTAGTTTGGATTTTGAGTAAAGTTGTATTAAAACAGTGAGAAAGAAATGGATATTTATTATGACTACCATAAAAGAAATTGCAGAGATGGCTGGAGTTAGTATGACAACAGTCTATAATGTACTTCATGGAAATGTAAAAAAAGTATCGAAAGCGAATATGGAAAAAATACAAGCTTTGCTAGATGAATATCACTATGTACCGAAAATGGGACTGAGCGCTTTGAAAAATAACAGTTCTAAGATTATTGGAGTGGTAATTCATACATCTCGTTATTATGAGAATACAGTTATTTCAGATACTTTTTACAGTCATGTTATTGGTGCGTTGGAAGAATCTCTTAGAAAAGAAGGATATTACATGATGCTATATGCGGCGGAAGATTTGGAAGAAATCTTTCATATGTCATTAGCTTGGAATGTAGACGGATTGATTGCGATTACATTTAAATATCATAATTATATTAAATTGAAAACATTGATAAACAAACCGATAGTTGCAATTGATTTAATTGATAAAGAGGCAGAAGATTATGTTAATGTAGGTCTTCAAGATGAAAATGGTGGTTATATAATGACCAAATATCTTTTAGAAAAAGGATATGAGAAAATTTATGTCTGCGCAAGAAAGAATGCCGGTGTGGATCATGAACGCTGGATGGGATATCGAAAGGCATGGGAGGAAGCAGGAAAAAGCTATCTGACAAATGATTTTATTTCACTTAATGAAACTGAACAAGATAGAAATAAAAATTATCAGATGATGATGAAATTTATCGGAAAAAAGACAGCGTTATTTTTCTTGTCAGATATGTTTGCAGTCGAAGCAATCCATTATTTTCAAAAGCAAGGTGTTATAATTCCAGATGAGCTTGGAATAGCAGGGTTTGATGGAAATATATTAGGAAAATATTGCTATCCAAGACTGACAACGGTATATCAGGACGTGACAGAAAAAGGAAAAACAGCTGTAAAAATAATGATAGATATTCTTGAAAATCGATTAAAAAGTGGACTGGATGTGAAACAGCCAGTTACATTGATCAAAGGAAATTCTGTATAAGTGTAGATGAAAGAATCAAGGTCTTTGACTGAATAAATAGATGAGTTAAAACTATTTATTCAGACAGAGGCTTTTTTTAGATATTTTTCTCGGTAATGAAAATAAGTAAAACAAAAATAAAGATGAATAGTAAAAAAAAGGTTTTATATAAAATGTACACAAAAAACGGGGAATAGCCTTGTGTATAAAGTAGGTTTTATATAAAACCATTGAAAAATAATTATGAAGTTGTTATAGTATGAAATGTAAAGAGAAGAATCTTCTGAAGAGTAGGAGGTAATGAGATGAAAAAATCAAAAAAGGGGTTTTGGATATTTATATGTCCAGCATTATTTGCATTTATAGTAGTTCAAATTATTCCGACAATTATGGGAATTGGTTATTCATTTACAGATTGGAATGGAGTCGGAAAGACAAAGAATTTTGTGGGTTTGGGTAATTATATAACTACACTCACAAATGACACGCAATTTAGAAATGCGTTTTTGTTTACGTTTCTTTTTTCGATTTGTGCGGTGATTACAGTCAATGTAATTGGATTTGCTTTAGCAATGCTGGTAACACAAAAAATTAAGGGATCAAATCTATTAAGAGGAATCTTTTTTATGCCGAACTTGATAGGTGGAATTTTATTAGGATTTACATGGCAGTTTATTTTTGTTCAAGTATTTGAAGCAATTGGAGAGAAATTACAAATAGGCTGGCTTCAAGGCTGGTTGACGAATCAGAAAACAGGATTTATAGGATTATTAATTGTTGTGACATGGCAGTTATCCGGATATATGATGATGATTTATATAGCTCAGATCCAGAATATACCAGATTCAGTTTTAGAGGCGGCTCAAATTGATGGGGCAATTGGTTGGAATAAATTAAAATCGATTATTTTACCATTGATGATGCCAGCGTTTACAATCGGATTGTTCTTGTCAATTTCAAATGCATTCAAGTTATTTGATCAGAATATTTCTCTGACAGGAGGAGGACCAGTAAATAGTACTCAAATGTTAGCTTTGAATATTTATAATACAGCATTTGGGGAAAATAGATTTGGATTAGCACAGTCAAAAGCAGTTATCTTTATGATTGTGGTAATGGTAATTTCCATTATTCAGCTTACAATTACAAAGAAAAAGGAGGTAGAGGCATAATGCAAAAGAAAAAATCAATAAATAAGATGTTTCTTACAATTATAGGAATATTACTTGCTATTATTTTTGTGGCACCAATATTGATTCTTGTAAACAGTTCTTTTAAGACATTACAGGAAATATATATTGATATTTTAGCTTTGCCAAAACATTTCTCATTTCAAAATTATCTAAAAGCGTTTGAAAAAATGGATTTTCTTCATTCGTTGATAAATTCACTGGTAATTACCTGCGTTGCAACAGTACTGATTTTGTTAGTATCATCTATGGCAGCATGGGTGATGGTCCGTTACAAAACAAAAGTAAGCAAAGTATTATTCCTTGTATTTTCAGCAGCACTTTTGATTCCATTTCAATGTGTAATGCTTCCACTTGTTGATGTGATGAGTAAATTACATTTAATGAATAGACCAGGATTGATTTTTATGTATATAGGTTTTGGATGTAGCATGTCAATTGTCCTCTTTCATGGTTTTATTAAAAATATTCCAGTTGAATTGGAAGAAGCGGCAACAATCGATGGATGTAATATGTTTCAAACATTTTTCTTGATTGTACTGCCTTTGTTAAAAGGAATTATGGCGACTGTTGCAGTGATCAATGTAATGTGGATTTGGAATGACTTTCTGCTTCCATCACTGATTATTAATAAAAATGGAATGCAGACATTACCATTGCGAACATATCTCTTCTTTGGTCAATTTACAAAAAAATGGGATTTGGCGACAGCAGCACTTGTACTTTGTATGATTCCAATTGTGATCTTTTACCTGAGTTGCCAAAAACATATTGTAAAAGGAATTACAGCCGGAGTTGGTAAGTAAGAGAACTGGAGGAAGAATTAAATGCAGAAGGAATGGTGGAAAGAAGCGGTAATTTATCAAATTTATCCACGAAGTTTCAAAGATAGTAATGGAGATAAAATTGGAGATATTCCGGGAATCATAGAAAAATTAGATTACTTAAAGGATCTAGGCGTAGATGTAGTTTGGCTATCTCCGGTATATAAATCACCGAATGTAGATAATGGATATGATATCAGTGATTATAAGAGTGTGATGGAAGAGTTCGGAACCATGGAGGACTTGGAATGTCTGATTAGAGAGATGCATAAACGAGATCTGAAACTGATGATGGATATCGTAGTAAATCATACATCTAATCAACACGAATGGTTTAAAAAAAGCTGTCAGCCAGATGAAGATAATCCTTATGCTGATTTTTATATCTGGAGAAAAGGAAAAGATGGGGGTCCTCTGGTATGCTCCCCGTCAAGAGGACAATAAAAAATAATAAATTTTTGTATCGTCAGCCATGCTATGGCTGGCGATATTTTATGCTGCTTTTGTATATTGCTCATGATATTTCATTGGTGTCATTACATGCAGTTTCCTTTGAAGTCGTTGGTTGTTGTAGTAATCTATGTAATTAGCTATCGCAGTAATCAAAGAGCTTCTGTCATTAAAACGCTGTTTATAATACATTTCTCGTTTTAGAATTCCCCAAAACCCTTCCATTGGTCCATTGTCAATACAGTGGGCAACTCTAGACATACTCTGCTTCATATGATGTTTTTTTAATCTAGTATAAAACTGTGCGCTTGTATATTGAAAGCCTCGATCAGAATGAACTAATGGGTGTGCATCTGGCTCCTGACGAACAGCCTCATCAAACGTGTCCATAACTAATGGATTATCATTATGATCGCTGATTTTAAAGGAAACAATCCTTCTATCATATAAATCTAAAATAGCACTCAGATAAACTTTATGAACTTCTATTCCGTTGTAGTATTTAAATTCAGAAACATCTGTAAGCCACTTTTCATTCGGTTTTTCGGCGTGAAATTCACGGTGTAAATAGTTTTTTGCTATGTGATCAGGATTTCTGTCTCCTCTGGTACAACTCTTAGGTTTCCATTTAATATTTGATTTTATATCGTATTTCCTACAAATACGAAGTACTCGTTTATCATTCACATGAATTCCTTTATGTCCATCTAATTCATCACGAATCCTTCGGTATCCCATATCTGGATGCTGGTGATGAATCCTTTGGATTTCAGTGGATAGTCTTTCGTTTCGAAGTTCATTATTACTTTTCGGATATTTTCCCCAGCGGTAATACGCAGAACGTGTAACATTAAGATATTTACAAAGTCTATCTATGGGATAATGCTTAGTAGACGATAGTTTTTGGATGGCTTCATATTCGGCTAACCGATGGATTAAAGATAGCGACCCCTCCTTTCCAGTTCTCTGACTTTTTTTAACAGATCATTCTCCATTTGTAAGTCTAGATTTCTTCTTTCCAGTTCAGCTATCTTGTCACGTAGCTCTTCTTCAGGTGTTCTGCTTGGAAGAGAAGCTATACGACGTCCACGTCTGTCTTCC